>BNJV01002431.1_pt1 | contig 263406 bp, 367 predicted proteins | sample 8540591 | NCBI WGS metagenome assembly BNJV01 (sample SAMD00202457, study PRJDB9452) | human saliva metagenome | host: Homo sapiens
AAAACCAGGCTTGAAAAAAAGCTCGTAAAAGCATCACAATTTAGTAAACGTTAAAACTTATTTAAACTTATTGAAAGCATTTCGTATCAAAAATACGGGATGCTTTTTTTCTGTTCACCCCAAATTTTTTTGTAACTAGGTGATACTTGAAATTAATACAAATTTGGTTGTTTTTTTGATAAATCTAAGCAACACTACATGATGAAGTGAAAGGGGATTAATCTTTGATAGTATTCACTTATTGTGAAATATGATATATTTATTAATTAGATGGATGAATACTTCTAGAGTTAAATATAGTATAATAGGGACATACTTTTTGGTTTATTTTTTTGTTTGTAGTCGGATTATGAAAGAATATCCAATATTATGCGATAAGATAGAATGTTACAAAAAAAGAAAGGGATGCAATCCGATGAAGAAAAGACAGATTAATTGTATTGACAGATGCTGTTCTAGCAATTATTATGACCATCTTGGTTTTTAGAGTTAGAAAAAAACCAACAACACCAAGTCTTGAAGCTTTTTTTGGGATTTACGGCAAAATTTCTTTGCTTGTTTTCTTTCCTTTTTTTCTGGTTGGGATCGTTATGGATGGCACTAAACACATTATGGGAAAAGGTTGAGAAAATTTCCTCAGAAATTATTTGGTGGAATTTGTTTCTACTCTTGGAGCGGCAGGAGTTCTCTTTGGAGAATTTCATGCCATCCAAGATACCAGTCTGAATGATGTGGTGGACCGGATCTATATAAATGTCAAGGATTTACCGTTTCAGTCCTTGGGAGCTTTAGCTAATATCCTGTCTGATATTAAGAAGGGACTGATTCAAGACAGTCATATCTGGTCTTTCTTCCAGTCATTTTTTTCAAACAATATCAGTTGATAATCAGCTTAAATCAGATCTATCAGTTTGTCTATCTTTCTCTGATGGAGATCATGTCCTATCTTCACTTTGATTATTGGAAAAAAACGGCTCGGTCAGGAGCTAGTATGAATAAGGAGAACAAATGAAACGTTTAAAAATGTTATGGCATATTATGCAGGTTACGGGTTTTACTCGGTTTGCTCTGAGTTTTGTGACCTTTGTTTTTTTGGGTCAGGAGGCGTGCTTTTTCCTAGTTGAACCTGCTATCACAAATTACGGAGACGGTCTTTGGTATGCTTTTTGTGACTTCGACGACTGTCGGCTACAGGGATCTCCTAGCTGTGACCTTGATTGGAAGGATTACCAGTGTCTTCTTGACGCTTTATGGGCTCATATTTTTTTGGCTGTTTATCAGCTGTTATTTTTTTAATTATTATACCAATTTAAATAAGGAAAGAGGAGAGGACAAATGACTGCCAATTATTCAACACGGGAATACCGTGAGAAATTATACGATGACCTTCATGTTCGATTGAGAGATACAGCGATTTTGATGTGTGCAATTTTTATTGCCTCTATCGGACTAAATATGAATTCAACAGCTGTCATTATAGGAGCCATGTTGATTTCACCTCTCATGACACCGATTGTTGGACTGGGATTCGGTTTAGCTATTTTTGATACGCGTTTAATCAAGCAATCTCTAGAGGTTTTATTGACTCAAGTGTTGGTCAGTTTGCTTGTCTCGACTCTGTATTTCTGGATTTCTCCCTTGTCTTATGCAAGTAGCGAGTTGATTGCACGAACCTCTCCAACCATTTGGGATGTCCTCATTGCTATTGCTGGTGGGATTGCTGGTGTGATCGGTTCAAGGAAAAAAGAAGCAAACAATATCGTGCCAGGAGTAGCCATTGCTACAGCTCTGATGCCACCTATCTGCACTGCAGGCTATGGTTTAGCTAATGGGAATGTACGATTTTTATTTGGGGCCCTTTATCTTTTCTTGATCAACTGTGTCTTTATCATGCTAATCAACATTGTTGGAACAAGAATTATGATGAGAAAGTCTCCCTTAAGTTCATTTAATGAGCTAAGCATTAAAATGAGAATTGGGTTGATATCCTTGATTGTATTATTGGTCCTTCCAGCCAGCTATTCAGCAGTCACTCTGACGATGGATCAAGCGCGAAAAGAAGGAATCAAACAGTTTGTAGGAAATGAATTCGCCAATCATACGGTCATTAATCAAGTCTACAAGTCAAGTAATAATGAATTGGTATTGACGGTTGTTGGAAATCCGATTTCAGAAGAAGAATTAGAAACCATTCGCCAAAAACAAGCCTCGTACGGTATTCAATCTGTTCAATTGAAAGTCAAGCAATTTAATAATTCGACAAAAATAGATAGTGAGACGATCAAGGAATTTTACGAAAACATTGACAAGTATATCGAACAAAAACTCTCGGAAAAAGATTTACAAAACGATCGCGCAAAAGAAAATGAAGCAGACAAGGATTGAGGACGATGAACTGAATAGGTTTTTCTTTCTGGTTGTTTTCTGATAACGGTTCATAAATGAACAAAGCAAGCCTTAAAACGTTAATACGTAACAAGAATTACTTACAAAATTTCAGCACTCTGTATTTGCAGGGTGCTTTTTTGTTAGTACGAATTATTTATTCACTGCACGTATTTTGGTATAATGCGGATATTAACTTTATTAGTCGAGGAGTATTTATGTCTTATATCAGCACCATTAAAATCGCACTGATTTTATTTCCTATTTTAGCGTTTGTCATTACCATTCCGTACATGATTGCAAACTATCGAAAATACGGTTCGGTGAATAAATTGCGCACGGTTATTTTTTATTCGTTTATCTTATATTTACTGGCGGCATATTCATTAGTGAACTTGCCACTTCCGGACCCAGAGACGGTTCATACGACGTACACAGACAAATTAAACCTCGTTCCGTTTTCGTTTGTAGCGGACTTCTTCAACGATAGCCCGTTTGTACTGACAGATCCATCGACATGGTTTGATTCGATGAAATATCCATCGTTCTACGTCCCAGCATTCAATGTATTGATGCTCGTGCCGTTTGGGATTTACATGCGTTATTATTTCAAATGTAGCTTCAAGAAGACGATTTTATTAACAGCGTTACTCAGCTTATTCTTCGAGCTCACGCAATTATCTGGATTGTACTTTATTTATCCTGGACCTTACCGCCTATGCGACATCGATGATATTATTCAAAATACGGCGGGTGGCGCACTCGGGTACTTCATTGGTCAGCTTGCGGTTTGGGTTCTTCCTTCAAGAGACGCCATAGATGAGAAATCCTTTGAGGAGGGTACTCACGTATCGAGCATTCGCGTCATGTTGTCGCTCCTCATTGACGCAGCGATCGTCTACGTACCGTATAGCTTCTTGAATACAACTGTTCCAGTTTCTGTATTGTTTGCATTGTATTTTGCCTTGGTACCACTCTTTAATGGAAAAACACTCGGAAGCGCCTTGCTCAAATTCGGAGTAGAGTTCAAAGACAACAAAGCCTTTCGTACAGTACTCAGAGGTATCCTCATCACAGCGTACTTCAACTGGATTCCGCTAGGATTACTCACACTCATGGATGTCTTTAACTTTGAAGCAGAAACACCAGAATTCCTCGTATTATTTGCAGGAACCTTACTCGTATTCGTATTGTACTTCTTAATCATCCTTATCGTGACGCTCTTCAATCGTCGTTTCTTATTCGACCGATTAACAGGGGCAGAGTACCAAAGCACAATTGATAGAAAAGCATAATCGTTTTTCTAAAATGAAATTAACATTTTTAGCATCCCATTTATTGGGGTGCTTTTTTTGTGTAGAGAATTGAGGTCAGTTGACACAGCCGTTGGAGCAACGCGACTTACGGATGTGGCTGCGACGGGCGAAGCCCTAGCAAGGAGCCGTTGGAGCAACGCGACTTACGGATGTGGCTGCGACGGGCGAAGCCCTAGCAAGGAGCCGTTGGAGCAACGCGACTTACGGATGTGGCTGCGACGGGCGAAGCCCTAGCAAGGAGCCGTTGAGACAACGCGACTTACGGATGTGGCTGCGACGGGCGGAGCCCTAGCAAGGAGCCGTTGGAGCAACGCGACTTACGGATGTGGCTGCGACGGGCGAAGCCCTAGCCAGGGGGTGTTGGTGCTTTAGCAACTTACAGCCATGGGTGCGAAGGGCGAAGGCCTAGCAAGGGGATGTTGCTACTTTAGTAGCTTACAGCCCAGGCTTCGCTGGTTGAAGCCCTAGCCTCAAAATGTTAATATCATTTTTTTCGATATTATTTTTAAATCGAATTAATACTCGTCGCTACTTAATAGTAATGATTAGCTTTTTTTATGTAGATAAAGATTATACTTAACCTATCCACAAGTGAAAGTGAGGAATTAATATGGAAAATTTAGTAGTATCTATTTTCAAAACAGAAAGTGAAGCTTATCAGGCATTTGCTGAGTTGAAAACATTCAAGCAAACTGAGAAAACAAAAGTCGCTCAAATTGCTGTTATCAAAAAAATGAAGGCGGTCATATTACTGATAAAAGATCGTTTTGATTTTGAAGATTCTGCAAATGATGGTGCTTTTAAAAGGCGGCCTAATCGGTGCGTTTGTCGGACTGCTAGCGGGACCATTAGGTGTATTATTTGGTTACGGAATTGGAAGTCTATACGGATTAGCCGGAGGCGATACTGTTGAAGCTGTCCAAGAAGGTTTAATCGACCAAGTTTCTCAAAAATTAGTTAGTGGTGAAACTGCTCTTGTTGCTTTAGTTCAAGAAGATGATGAGCAAGTATTAAATGCTTATTTTAATAAATACGACACACAAATTTTACGTTGGAATGTTGAATCAGTAGTAGAAGAAATTGAAAGCTGCTGCAAAAGTTCAAGCTGATCTTTTATAATAAGGCTCGCGCTCAAATGAAAGCAGAACGTAAAAGAGGCTCGTAAAGAAAAAAATCGAAGAATTCAAAAAAATAATATTAAAGCTAAATTCGAAAAATTTAAAATTATAATTAAATTTGATCTCAGCACTCTGTATTTACAGGGTGCTTTTTGTTAGTAGAAATGGAGAGCACAGAAAAAGGAATTAAGTAGATATTGTACCTAATTCCTTTGTAAATAAATCTATTTAGTTTACTATTAAAATACATTTCTTACTATAAAGAGGTAAGAAAAGTAAGTCCGCCCAAAAATGACTCCAGCTGCATTAGGGAAAAATAAGTATCCAGTCTTTTTTTGGTTCTTTAGTCCAACCGTAAATAACCCAGATTAGACAAGAAACGGCAACAAAAAAAGCGGCTGGAAAGGTTGACCTTTACTTCCTTGTAGGTTTGCGATAATTTGTGGAATATAAGCAATAAATACAAGGAAACCGATAAAAGCTCCAATAGATCCAACAAAACGGTTAATCTTTTGTTTTGACATATGTTTCCTCCAAAAAAGTTAATACGGATATACTAACACATATTCTTTATTTTATAAACATATATTGATTTTAAGAGTCATTTTTTTAAAGATTTCTTAATCAGTAAAGAATAGATTAAATTACAGACGGATTGGATAGAAAAGCGAGAATAAAATGTGGATATGGTATAATGAAGTCATAAGTATTTCATTAGAGGAAGTGGCCAGATGAAAATTATTGTCGATCGAATTCGGTTTGTGCCGGAGATGATATTTACAATCATGAGATGACATTCGAGGTGCCAGAGAGCCTCACTGTAGCTGAATTCTTTGACTTAGTGGAGAGTCATGGATTCTTAGCAGCGATTGTAGGAAACGATGTGGCGTGGGGGCTTCAAAATCGCACGGGTAAAATCGGAGAGTATTTTACAAAAACAGGAGAAGTCACGCATCCAGAAAGTGACATTAAAGATAAAATGGACGAAGCGGCGGAAATCCTCATTTCTATGTGCGCTATTATAGCAATCCCGAATGGGCAAGAGAAAACAGTAATGGAGGACAAGCATGAACCGTGATGAATTTTTAAATAGAATCAATAAAGAAGGATTTTCATTTGCCATCGATATGACACGCTGGGGATTTTCAGACTGTAAGTCACTCGTGCGCAGTCGCAGACTTTCCGAGGAACAGCTCTATCAGATGTTTGTGGAATTCTGTGAGGAACTCGAAAACTGTCTCAAGGAAGCAGGGGACGAGCGTCGCATGCTGTTTAATAATTATCCAGTAAGCCCAGTTCATGATAAATATAAAACTAAGTTCGATGCGATTTCTCCAAATGGACGTGAATTCCGATTCGATTTTGTATTCCGTAATGACAATCATCTGAAAGTGTACCATCTTTTTGAAACGATTAATGGACGCAAGAGGATTACATGGAAGGATATTCTTTGGGAAATTGTAGATGTATTATAACTAGAAAGTTCAACGAGATGGAGGATTGGATATGGAAATGGAAAACGAAACAACAGCACTCAAATGGGTCTTCTACCGAGAAGTGGATGTCCCACGAGATATCGAAGAGATTCTTGTGACGGGAGAGGTAGCAGACCGCGCCTTCAAAACGGTACGAGATGTGGCAGTATTCACCAATAAACGCTTGATTGTCAAAGACGTCCAAGGACTAACAGGAACGAAAGTAGAAATGTATTCCTTACCGTATAGCGCAGTAAATATGTGGTCTACAGAAAATGCGGGCATCCTCGATTACACGGCAGAGGTGGAATTGTGGACAAGAGCAGGCCATATTAAAATTGAATTGAAACGCGGCATCAATATCCGCGAGTTCGAACGCTTATTAGCAGAGTATATTTTATAAAGAAAAAAGAGCCACTACAGTTGTTGTAGCGGCTCTTATTTGTTAGGCTCTATTATTTGTTGAAAGTATTTTTAATTCCTTCTACTGCGCCTTCAACGCCTTCTTTAACGTTTTCTAGAACTTCTTTAGCTTTTGCTAATTCTTTTTCAACAGTACCTTCAGTTTCAGTGCTTTTATCACCAGTAACTTTACCTAATACTTCTTTTGCAGCACCTGATGCTTGTTGTAATTTATCTTCTAATGACATTTGAAGACCTCCTTTGTTGTTTATACTGTTAAGTCTAACACTAAAAAATTAGTTTACAAAAGTTTCTGCTTGGGAAATTATTCGTAAGCAGATGTTACAAAGAGAATGGACGTGTCATGTTAAAATAATTCTAAAGAGACTCTAGGGGGAAACCATATGACAGAATATCAATTACCACGCGTTTGGAGCGCAGCCGATAGCAACCAAGGGAAATTCTCAGGAATTAACCGTCCAACAGCAGGAGCTCGTTTTGAACAAACATTGCCAGTTGGAGACACAGACTTACAAGTGTATTCGCTTGGCACACCAAACGGTATTAAAGTGACGATTATGCTGGAGGAATTACTCGAAGCAGGTGTCGACAAGGCAGCCTATGACTTATTCAAGATTTCAATTATGGATGGAGACCAATTCGGTAGCGACTTTGTAGCGATTAACCCGAACTCGAAGATTCCAGCACTCTTAGACCGTTCAGGGGATGAGCCGATTCGCGTCTTCGAGTCAGCGAATATCTTACTTTATTTAGCAGAAAAATTTGGAAAATTCCTTCCAGAAGACACAGCTAAACGGACTGAAGTCTTAAACTGGCTCTTCTGGCAAACAGGAGCAGCACCATTCTTAGGAGGAGGCTTTGGCCACTTCTTCAACTACGCTCCAGAAAAAATCGAGTATGCGATTAACCGTTTCACAATGGAAGCGAAACGCCAATTAGACTTGCTCGACAAAGAGTTAGCGAAACGCCCGTATATCGCAGGAGACGAATATACGATTTCCGATATCGCGATTTGGTCATGGTATGGCCGTCTCGTTCAAGGTCACTTGTATCAAAATTCTGCAGAGTTCCTTGATGCGCAAAGCTACAAGCATTTAAACGAATGGGCAGACCGCATTGCGAAACGTCCCGCTGTACAAAAGGGAGTAGAAGCGGAGTATAAATTAATTAAATAAAGAAGGGTTAGTATGATTGAGTATAAAAACGTCGCCTTACGTTATGATGAAAAGCTCGTTTTAAAAGACGTGAACCTTACGATTAACGACGGCGAATTTATGGTGTTAGTGGGGCCATCCGGTTCAGGGAAAACAACCATGTTAAAGATGATTAATCAGTTGATTGAACCGACTGATGGAAATATTTATTTAAATGAAAAACGAATCAAGGAACATGACCAACGAAAATTACGCTTAGAGACAGGCTATGTTCTTCAACAAATCGCGCTGTTTCCAAACTTAACGGTGGCGGAAAACATCGCGCTCATCCCTGAAATGAAAGGGTGGAAGAAGGAGCAAATCGCTGCGAAAACAAAGGAATTACTCGATAAGGTGGGGCTTCCTGCAGATGATTATGCTAAACGACTTCCAAGCGAACTCTCTGGTGGGGAACAACAACGTGTTGGGATTATCAGAGCCATTATTGCAGAACCGATGACGCTTCTAATGGACGAACCGTTCTCAGCGCTTGATGCGATTTCTCGTAAGCAACTGCAAGAGCTCACAAAGGCATTGCACCGTGAGTTCAAGATGACGACGATTTTCGTCACACACGATACGGATGAAGCGTTGAAGTTGGCCGATCGTATTGCGGTTTTAAAAGACGGAGCCATCGAGCAGGTCGCACGTCCTGAAGAAATCTTAGAGCATCCTGCAACGGAATTTGTCCAAGAATTGTTCAAAGGAGGTGCCGTTCATGCATAACTTGATAACGACCTTCCAAGAGCGTTTTAGCGACTGGACAGTGGCACTAGGGCAACATTTACAACTCTCGCTATTAGCGTTATTAATTTCGATTGTCGTGGCCGTACCACTAGCCGTTGTATTAAGCTCACATAAGCGCTCTGCGGCATTTGTTCTTCAAGTGGCAGGGATTTTCCAAACGATTCCCTCTCTTGCACTATTAGGGCTCTTTATTCCATTTATGGGGATTGGAACGGTTCCAGCACTCACAACGCTTGTGATTTACGCCTTATTCCCGATTTTACAAAACACGATTACGGGACTACAGGGTATTGACCCAAGCTTGGAAGAAGCGGGGGTTGCCTTCGGGATGACGAAATGGGAACGATTGAAGAAGTTCGAGATTCCAATCGCGATGCCTGTCATCATGTCAGGGGTTCGCACCTCTGCAGTCTTTATTATCGGGACAGCCACTCTTGCAGCGTTAATCGGGGCAGGGGGACTTGGCTCGTTCATCCTTCTGGGGATTGACCGTAACAACGCCAGCTTGATTTTAATCGGGGCTATCTCTTCAGCGCTTCTGGCGATTGCGTTTAGTACATTGTTGAAATGGATGGAACATGCCAAATTAAAAACGATTTTCGCAACCTTTATCGTCCTATTTGCCGGACTAGGAGCATCTTTTGTTTCTGGGATGATGCCTTCGATGGGGCAACAAACACTGATTATTGCCGGTAAATTAGGACCCGAACCAGAAATTTTAGCGAATATGTATAAGCTTCTGATTGAAGAAAAAACAGAGTTAAAAGTAGAAGTGAAGCCGAACTTCGGGAAGACGAGCTTCCTATATGAAGCCTTGAAAAACGGGGACATCGACATTTACCCAGAATTCACAGGAACGATTACGGAGAGCTTGTTAAAACCAGCACCGAAAGTGTCGCATGATCCACAAGAAGTATACGAATTGGCGAAAGAAGGCATCTTGAAACAAGATAATTTGGCCTACTTGAAGCCGATGGAATACCAAAATACGTATGCCGTTGCGGTCCCAAGAGCCATCGCTGAAAAATACGGACTCAAGACCATCTCAGACTTGAAGAAAGTCGAAGGTCAATTAAAAGCCGGATTCACACTTGAATTCAACGATCGAGAAGACGGAAACCGTGGCCTTCAAAGGTATACGGATTGAACTTAAACGTCGCAACGATGGAACCAAGCTTGCGCTACCAAGCGATTCAATCGGGGGACATTCAAATCACCGACGCGTATTCAACGGACGCAGAAATCACGCGCTATGACCTTGTGGTGCTAGAAGACGACAAGCAGTTATTCCCACCTTACCAAGGTGCACCATTAATGAAAGAAGCGTTGTTGAAACAACATCCGGAATTGGAAGGCGTGCTTAATGTCTTAGCAGGAAAGATTACGGCGGAACAGATGAGTCGCATGAACTATGAAGTGGGAGTAGAAGGCAAGTCTGCTGAAACAGTTGCCCGCAACTTCTTACAAAGTGAAGGGTTATTAAAAAATAAATAATGGGATTTGTTAAAATCCTTCAGAATCCTTTGGATTTATTTATAGTAAATAGAATAGCTGTACCTGCGTGAGCCTTGGTCTCACGCCTACTAAGCTTGTAATTATCACATTATGAACTTAGACAATACAGACGCAGTAGACAAATGGATTGACCTTCACTATCAAATAGTTTGGTCAATCCTATTTGTCCTTGCGGGGGTAAGACTACGAAGAAACAGAAAACCATTGTTTCTTCTGTCTTACTCCCAATTCACATTGGTTACACTCGCTATTCTTATTACTATAAAATCCAAGGATTCTTTTGTATTTTAACGTATATTTTTAGAGCCATTCATTTTGAAGTTCCGATAACGGTTTTGTGGTTGCCTTCAACTCGACTACATGACTGAATAAGAAGCTTTTCTTATTCTTGAACTTTTTGGAACTGGAGGACAATTGTTTCTGGAAGATTATAAATATCGTTATGTCCACTGAGTGTTAACGTTAGAATATCATTTTCGATTGAATATGAATAAGTGACAGGTTTGTCGCTGAGAACAGAAGTTGTTGCTCGTATGTCACCTGCAAAGAAAATTGGGGCAGTGAAAGTAATGGTTTTTGCTTGAGTATCCACTTTCCCGTTTTTAATCGTTCCATCGAGGGTCTGCTTATCCTCTGAAAGACCACCGACTGCATCAGGGAATTTTTTGAAAAGAATTTCAACGTAGCTTTGATATCGTTTGAGTCCTTCTTCTTTTGAAATATTTTGATCTTTAAACTCAGTATCATAGTACGCTTCAAAGCTAATATTCATATCATAGGCGCCATGATATTCAGCGGTATTGCCATTAATCGTAATTTCAGAAGCAATCGTTGTTTTTTCAGCACCGATTAGCATAATTAGCAATCCGTCTAATTGATCAACTGGATTAGTGTATATTAGAATGCTTTCTAGACTTTCACGAAGATTATAAATCTTCCATTTTCCATCTAAAGAGACTTCCTGTTTAGCAGTTTCGGTTGTCGCTTCAGACTGTGCTACAGTAGTTTCTTCTTGTTTTCCGGTACAGCCTGCGAGAAGGAGTAGTGAAAGGAAGGCAACCCACAGTGTTAATTTTTTTGTTATTGATTGATACATGTGAAGGCTCCTTTCTATTCCGTTACTTTCTTGAATGTCATTTTCATGGTTGCTAAAACGCCTCGCTCGTTATTGCCTCTAGCACTGACTACGAGGGTATCCCCATCTAATTCATATTGATAAGTGATTGGACGAGCTGGTTGCATGGTGATTCCTAATGAAAATGTCATGAGGAGAATTGGTGTTTCTTTAAAAGTAATCGTTTTGTTGCTTGTATCCAAAGCACCTTCAGGAAGAGAAAAATCGAATTGGTTTGTTTCTTTGTCCATCTTGATTTTAGTGACTTTTAAAGCTGGAAGTATTTTTTCATAACCCTCATATAAAACAGACTTGAATTCGGATTTATCTGGGAAAGCATTTTTATAAATATGTTCATATAGATTCTCGAAATATTTTGTGAAGTTATAGCTGTATTTAAATTCAGCTTCATTTCCTGAAATGACGAGTTGCGGTTTCCAGTCACATAAATCATCAATCGCATAGGCGTACTGCGTTGGGTCAGCACCTCTTAGGACAAATGATTTTTCTTAGAGTGGTCTTCACATCGGTTAATTCCCAAGTACCATCAAGAGTTTCATTCTGCGCAACAGTTGTTTCTTGTGTAGTCGTCTGGCTGGTTGTTGTTGCGGAACTGCATCCTGCCAATAGGAGAGGGCATAAAACCGTTAACAGAGCTAGCCAATATTTTTTAGTCCAGTGTTTCATAAAAAGGACCTCCTAAAACTTGTTCTTATTATTATATCGTAACTCTTTGTGACAAAAATCGCAAATCATTCTACGGATTACTTTAAAGTGGAAATGGAGTATAAAAAAAGGAATGTAGTTTACTACATTCCTTTTTGGTTTTTTAGAGTTGTCTAAGTAAGTCATCCTCGTGAAGAGATTATTCCGCTACTTTTTTGAAATGCATTGTGTAGTAGAGAGTAACTGAATCTCCATTGTCAAGGTCTTGTTTTTGTTCGAGTGACAGTGTTAATATTCCGTCTTCAAGGGTATATTTATAGGTCACTGGATATACGAATTTCCCACTCGAGAATGTTACTAAATCAATGAACATTGGTGCGTTCTTGAATTCAAACGTACCGGCACTTTCGTTAATGGTGATTTCTTTTAAGGTTTGATGGATTTCATATTTTTCATCATTGAACTCAAAGCTGAGGGGGAGATTATGTTTGTTATAAGTTTCCAGGTTTTTTTTCAAATCGTCATACTGATTTTTAATATATTGTTCTTTGGTTCCTTGGACACTTGTTAACTTTTGAGCCTTCGCGTAGTCATAGAAGTTGCCGACAGCCACATTGGTCGTTGCTGTAAGATCGTATACGGCAGAATCCCCTGTAATCGTTAGTGTCGGCGTCACGTCCTTGAAGGCATCAGAGTAGATGAGTCGGCGTGGAAGTCGACTCGAAAACTCCTCATATCCTAAGCTACGTTCGAGAGTACTTCTGAAGTCGATTTGTTCCCATTTTCCTTCCAGTGGATTGGAAGGAGCAGTTGTTGTAGTTGTCGTTGTAGCAGTTTGATTTCCGCAGCCGGCAAGCATTAAAAGAGAGCAGCCAGCAATGAATAATGGTTTTTAAGTATTGTTTAAACATGGTCGCATCTCCTTTCTATTTCTTTTTCTGCACTTGGTACGCGTTTGAAAGTCAGTTCAAAATGAACAGGAAGATTATCCTTCGTCTTCATATCGGCGTAGATGGTCAAGATGCCGTCTTTTACTTCATAGTTGTAAGTTGCTGGATCTAATCTATGATCTTTACCCGCTGTCGTTAGAGGGAAAGAGTCAAGAATGATGAGCCCTTCGTCGAATGTGACAGTCTTCGCACTTTCGTCAACCGTTCCTGTAGCTTCATAGCTGTAAGTTCCAGTTGATGTATCCATTGACGCTTTATATTTCTTGAAGTTTTGCACGAACTCTGTTTGTCCGTTAATATAACGGCTAACAAATGCGTCTTCTGTCATTTTTTTCTTATCCTTAGAAATATCGTAGTAAGCTTTGGCAAATTTCTTCGAGTCATATTGATAGCTTAGCTTAACGTTTGTGCCATCAACGGAGAATTTCATCTTGAAATCTTTAAAGGCTTCAATAAATTTTTTAAATGTATAAGAGTTCATATCAAATGGGGAAAAAAAGCTGTTTGAATCGATTCAAGCTCAAATACGGATTCCCATTCACCAGCAATATTATTTGGATCTTTTTTTGTTCTTGTTGTACTTGCGCTTGTTGCGCGTTATTGGCATTTTGGTCTGAAGCTTGGTTCTGTCCACATCCAGCAATCACAAAAATTGCGCCAAGAGAGAAGAGACCAAGAAACAGTTTCTTAGTTTGTCTAATCATTGTTAGACCTCCTTCAAACAGATTGTTGTATTATGCTTATATTATACTTCTAATATTTTTTTATTTTTACAAGTGTTTTTCACAAAAATTACCATTTTCTTCCGTCACCTCACCATTATTCAACAGGAAAAAGAAGGAGCCAATCAGCTCTTCATTATATTAGACTAGATAGGATGGAGATTCGAATAAACACACTTTACGGTTCTGCCTCTATTTAAGAAGATAACTATCAGGACATAAAAAAAGAATGTAGTAATACTACATTCTTTTTTAGAGCTGTCTGGGTAAGTGGTCTTAGCGAAGAGATTATTCCGCTACTTTTTTGAATTTGGCAGACATAACCGTATTTAGATTATTATTGCCATCGCGTTGCTCAATTGTCAACGTTAAAATATCTCCATCAATCGAGTATTTATACGTAGTTTCTTTATTGGCAGGTCCAATGGACATGATTGCAAGCTGCACAATATTGATTGCTTCTGGGAAGACAATCGTTTGGTTAGCTGTATCTAATTTACCATTTTTCAATACAGAATGAATCGTGTTATTCTCTTTATCAAATTCATAAGTTGTATTTGGGTAGTCTTTAGCACCAGATTGTAGATTGACTGATAATTTAGTAAATTGATTTTTTTAATATATTCGTCTTTTTGTTTGCGTTACTTTAGATCCGTCTTTTTGTTTTAAGTAATCGTAGAACATTCCAAAACCTTCTGTTAAAGATACAGTATAGTCGAATTCAACGGATGTACCTGTAATATTCAACGTTGGTTTCAAATCTTTCAATGCCTCAGGATAGATCAGCTTGATAGCCGAATCATCATTTTTGAAATCTTTATAGGCTAAGCTACGTTGAAGAGCTGGTCTGAAGTCAATGGCTTGCCATTTTCCTTCAATTGGAACTGGATCTTTTTGAGTAGTGCTACCTTTACGTTTGAAGTGTAGTTCATAGTGAACTGGAAGATTATCCTTTTTCGATTTTCCGTCAATCGTTACGTAAAGCATGTCATCTTTTAGTTCGTAATGATATGTGTTTGGCGAAATGCGGTTTTCACCAAATGAGAAGAAGAATGAGTTTGCTACTGAAATTCCTTCATCAAAGGTCATAGTTTTGGCATCTTGATCAATAGAACCCGTTGCTTCGTAGCTAAATACACCTGTTTCTTTATTCATGCTGACTTTGTATTTCTTAAAGTCGGCTGCGAGGTTTTCATGAGAGTCATATTGGAGTTTTTTGAATTCTTCTTCAGGCTTTCCTTTAGCGTCTTTTGAGAAAGTGGAGAAAGCTTTAATAAAGTTATCAATGTTATAATCGTATTTAATCGTTGCCGTATTGTTTTCAATCTTCATGTCCATTTTGAAGTCTTTGACAGATTCTAGCAATCGTCCAAAGTTTAATCCATAGAGAGTATAGGCTCCGATGGAATACGAAAAAGCATCGACTACATCGACCAATTCCCAATCACCATCAATTGTTTCCACTTTTGGTGCTTCTGTTTGAGCGGCATTTTGAGAGCTGCTTTGGTCTTGGGAACAAGAAGCCAGTACGAAGACTGAGCATAGAGCAACAAATGCTAAAAATAATTTCTTATAATGTCTAAACATTGTTAGACCTCCTTAATAGAGTGATTCTAATATAATTAAATTATAACGATTACAATTTTTATTTGCAACGGTTTCACGAAAATTACAACCTTCCTCCGTAACTTCACCATTATTCAACAGGAGAAGAGGGATAGTTTTATTTGTCCGGTTCACTAAACGTTTGAGAATCTCAAGGACTTTTCAGTGTAAAATTGCTTTCAGCTTCTATTAAAATACGAAGGAGCTTCGGGGTATAGTTATGATAACCGCGACAAACAAGTAAGATGAATTAGAGCGGGTTAAAGTTTTCAACTTTTACCCGCTCTTTGAAGCTTGCTAGGGTTGAGATCTAAGGCTCAACCCGGTGTAGCAGTTATCATGACTATACCGAACCGAAGGTTCTAGAGTATTTTAATAGAGCACTTAATAAGTAAATTAATTGCACACAAAAACCCCTTGAGAAATTCTCAAAGGGCAGTGAATTAGTTTTGAACTTTCTTAAACTTCAATTCATAGTAAATATTAAATCTTTGGCCAGTGTCATGTCTTTCATAGGTAAGGGTTAAAATATCGCCGTCTATTGTGTAGTTATAATCTGTATCCAACATTGCTATAGAAAAGTTTGAAAAAATGACAAGATCCGAAATAGCCATTGGATTATCGAAAGTAATTATATTTCTGTCTGTATTAACTATTCCATCTGGGATTACAGTATGGACAGTGTAGTTTGCCTCATCAATATCAATTTTAGAATATTTACTCGCACTTAGATTTGTTTTAATCATATTATTAAAATAGTACGTACGTATGTACTCTTCTTTTGGCTCAAGTTTTATTTTAGCATTTTTTTTATTATATTCGTAGATGCTATTATAGGCGTCTGTTAGATTAACCGAACCCTCATAAGTAGCTTTATTTCCAGAAATTGTTATCGTTGGTTTTAAATCCTTTAACGTATTCCAGTAAACTTGTAGAAGCAGTTTTCTTTCATATTGAGAATGAAGGCGATAGAAAAGCCCACGTAAGAAGGCGTCACCAGAATTTATAAGTTCCCATTTTCCATCTAAAGAAGCTGTCTGTTTTTGTAGTTGTTGCTGCCGTATTATTTTCTGAACCAGTGACACGTTCGAATCTTAATTCGGCATGAACGGGTTGCTGGGTTTTAGAATCAATACCATCCAAAGAAACGAGAAGAAGATTATCTTTCAATTCATATTTATATGTAATTGGGTCATATGTCTCCGTCAATGTCATAGGAAAGCTCATGTTAAAGTTTAACGGCTCTTGGAAGGACATAGTTTTATCTGTATCATTTATGGTTCCAGGAGCATAGAAACTAAAGGCGCCCGTTGTCACATCCAATGTGGCTTTATTTGTCTTGTATTTATCTGCCAATTCTTTACTACGTTTAAATAGGTTTGTTTTGAAAACTTCAGCAGAATCTTTTTTTATTAGTTCCTTTATAAAGATTGTTTGAGAAATTATTTAAGTCAGTAGAGTAGCTGACCTCAACCTTGTCACCGTTAACCTTCAAACGCATGTCTAAGTCGTCAAAAAAATTGTTAAAAAAAGTATCCGAATTGTACTTCATCTATTTCGAATAAAGAGTATATAGATTGGATTGAATTACGAATGTCCGTTAGTTTCCATTCACCCTCAATATCGTTTACTTTCTTCGGTACTTCTGTTGTAGCACTGGTGAACTTTCAGAGTTGTTTGAGCCCTGAGAGCATCCAGAAATGACCAAAAATGAAAAGAGAGTCAGTAGAGCAAGGATGATTTTTTTACTATGTCTAAACATTGTTAGACCTCCTTAAAAAGAGTTTTATATTTGTTAATTAGTTTTTGCATCAGAAACTTTCTTGAATTTCATTTGGTACACCACATGCAAGTTTTTGCTCCTTCAGTGTACGCTCTGCTTTTTATCGTCAACGTATCCCCAACAATCTCATATTGATACTTCATTGGTTTTTCTTGGTCGGTGAGATACAGTGGAATGACTGCAAAAATATTTGGAACTTCCGGGAAGGTAATTGTTTTGGCTTTTGTATCTATAACGCCATCTTTTAAAACAGATTTAACCGTCGATGTCTTTTCATCCCAATCAACCGTATGGTATTTGAGATTACCATATGTCGTTTTTGCTAGACCAACAATATAGTTAATCGCATTTTCTTTGTAGCTAAATTGTTTTTTGCCAATCACATCCCCATACGCATCCAAGAATTTTGACATGTTTGCGGTGTATTCAAATGTAACCTTATTTCCTTGAATCTTGAGGACTGGAACGACGTCTTTAAGGGCCTCTGTTGCCTTTAAGCGACTGGCCGCATCGTCGTATTGAAGTAGAAATACCTTCTCAAGAGTATCTCTAAAGTCGACGGCTTGCCACGTTCCTTCCACATCAACAGAAGCAGGTTTTGGAGCTTCTGTGGTTGGAGTTTGACTTTGTGTTTGTTGTACTTGTTGTTGTTCGTTTCCACATCCTGCAATGAACAGTAGAGAGAAGAGGGAAACCATCCATAAAGTAAATTTTTTCATGTTTGCCACTCCTTTCTTATTGTCCGCCTAATCGATTGAAACGAATACGCATTTCTCGAGGATAGCCTTCTTGAATATCGCCTTCAATGAAGAGTGTCATTTGATTGCCATCCACTGTGTAGTTATACGTAATAGGTTTCAAAGGATCAATGCCAATTCCCATGACAAGCCCCTTTAAGAAAGTCGGTGTTTCAGGGAAGGTAATTGTATGTTTTTCCTTATCAATTTCACCTTTTAAAGAGTAGTCATAGGCCAAGTTCGCATCGTCTGTTGTAACCTGTGCATGCTGATATTTCTTAACAGCTTCTTTGAACCCATCAAAATTATTTTTTACATAGGTTTCCATATCAGGAGTTTTCAGTTGGAGGCCTTTGTATTGATCCTCATAAATTTTTTTTACGCTAAGATGGTACTTCAATTCGACCGTATTCTCATTAATATCGAGCGTCATTTTTACGTCGTTGAAGTCCTCTACCACATATGCGGCAACAAATTTATTGATATTCATGGCCAAGAGAATTTTCTGCATCGTTAAAGGTTGTTCAGTCCATTCCCAGGATTCCTGTGGGGATGTATTTGGTGCTTTAGAATCGGTCGTTTGGCTCTGGCACCCTGCAACGAAGAGCAGAGTAGCGAACGCCAAGAATCCGAAAAGCATCTTCTTTGTCTTACAAAACATAGAGTTACCTCCTAAAAGTTGTTACCTACATTTTATCATTAACTGGAATGATTATAAAGTGAAACTTTGAGCGAGCTCCTTTTAGACGAAGGGAATACTGAAAAGAGCAAAAGTCTTCAGCACAGATGGAGCAGTATTTGAGATTCTTAAGGCCTTTTCTGTGTAAAATAGATTTCTATTTCTATTAAAATACGAAGGTTCTAGAGTATTTTAATAGAGCAGAAGCTATATATTTTTTGCACACAAAACCCCTTTGAGAAAATCTCAAAGGGGCAGTGAATTATTTTTGCACTTTCTTAAATTTCATCGGATAAACCAAATGGATTCCATTTTCTTTATAGACCTTCTCAGCGTACATCGTAAGAATATCGCCATTGACCTCATAATGATACGTAATTGGGACTTCTGTTGAAGAAATATAAAGTGGAAGAATACCAAATAGATTTGGAACATCCGGGAAGACAATCGTTTTTGCGTTTGTATCTAAGACACCACCTTCTTGTTTCCCTTTATAGATATAAGTTTCGTCGTTGTAAGTACCAGATAAGTCTTCCGATTTTTTAATATTTTTTTGAGCATTTGCAGCAAGAACTCTAGCAGCTTCTGCCTTGTCCTTAGCGATATCTTTATGTGCTTCAGCAAAGAACTCGAAGTATTTATTCATATCGGCCGTGTACGTAAGAGTCACCTTTGTTCCCTCGATAGTTAAAGTAGGAGAGACATCTTCGAAAGCCTCTGTTACTTTCAATCGGGTATACGCGTCCTTGTACGTGTATAAAAATGTACGTTCTATTGTATCTCTAAAGTCGATTGCTTGCCATTCACCTTCAAGAGCGACTGGAGCAGGGGCTTCTGTTGTTGTTTCAGCAGTCGTTTGTTCTTGCTTTTGTTCAGCACATCCTGCAACGAATAGAAGAGTAAGAAGCGACATTGTCCATAGCGAAATTTTTTTCATCATTTTCATCATTCATCACTCCTTCTATTTGTTCTCTTCTGTGTAGTTGAAACGAAGACGCATCACAAGTTTCAACCCTTTATCGTTTTTGCCCTCAGCAGAAAGGGTCATTTGTTTTCCCTCTACTGTATAGTTATACGTCATAGCCTCCAGTGGGTTAGAAGTAGGTCCTAAGATGATTCTACTTAGGAATGTTGGAGTTTCCGGGAAAGTAATCGTGTGATTGTCCGGATCAATAGTTCCTGTTAGCGTATAGTCATAAGCGTAATTGGCTTCATCGACTGTGATTTTTGTATGTTGAAGAGTCGCTACATAGGCTTTAAAGTCTTCTGTTTTTCTGTTGTACGTATGTTTTTGAAATCAGGAGTCTTCAGACCCTAGGCCTTTATATCGATCTTCATAAATGCGCAGATAATCAAAAACGATACTTCAATTCAACCGTTTTGTCTTTAATTGTCATCGTCATTTTTTTACAATATCTAAGTCATCCAACATGTATGTCTGCACTCGGGGCTCGAGATTCGTTGCAAGGAATACCTTTTGCAACGTCGATTGTTGTTCTGTCCATAACCACGTTCCTTGTTGGTCTTTAGTTAAATCTTGTGGAGCTTTAGGTCCTTGCTGTGTAGATGCCTGACAACCTGCGATGAGGAGTAGAGCGGCAAAGGCCAAGAATCCTAAAATCATCTTCTTAATCTTATAAAACATAAACGTGCCTCCTAAAGTTGGTTGTCTTCATTTTATCATTAAATGGAATAATTATAAAGTGAAATTTTTGAGCGTAATCTCATTTGAACGATGGGCATAATGAAAAGAGGAAAAGTCTTCAGCACAGATTGAGTAGTGCTTGAGATTCTTAAGAAAAATTGTGTGAGGAAGAATTCTTTAAGTCTATTAAAATACGAAGAACCTTTGGGTAATAGAAATGGGAGTAAGACAGAAGAAACAGTGTTTTTCTGTTTCTTCGTAGTCTTACCCCCGCAAGGACAAATAGGATTGACCAAACTACTTGATAGTGAAGGTCAATCCATTTGTCTACTGCGTCTATATTGTTTAAGTTAATAAAAATGAAAAAGAGTAAAAAAATCTATTTAGCTGTCTTATAGAAGTTGCGTAGACCTTTAACAAGCCCTTCAACGAGTTTGTTTTTGGTATTTATCATCGCTAATCTTCTTGTATTCAGGGCTATCCATGTACCCAAGTTCTATTAGAACGGCAGGTTTAACTGTTTCACGAAGAACAGCGTAGTTAGATCCGTGAACACCGCGGTCGTTTGCACCAGCAACAGACACAACTGAGTTATGAATGTTGTCGGCTAGACGTTTGCTTTCGCTGAGACGAACAGGGTTGTCATGAGCCACTTTATTAATACGAGGTTTAATGTCGTCGTCTGGTTCGTAGATGTATGTTTCCACACCGCTACGGTTTGCCCCAGGAACGCCTGTTGCGTTGAAGTGGATACTGATAAATACATCCGCATCCGTTTTTGTTCACCATTTCAGAACGTTCAGTAACATAGTCCACATACACATCTGAGTCGCGAGACGTTAAAACAGTGTAGCCAAGTTTTTCGAGCTCGCTTCTAAGTTTACGGTAAATCGACATGTTTAAATCTTTTTCGCGAAGTCCGTTGTATACTGCACCTGGGTCACGTCCGCCATGACCTGGGTCAAGGAAGACCACGTTTTTGTAGTTGCCGTAGTTGACCGGAGCAGGAACTTCTCCAATCCATAAACCATTTTCTTGGAAGGCATGCTTTTTGCCATCGATGGTAACGATGTTTCGAGCATAGACACCGTCAGCTTGAAGATAGAATTTACCACCGTAGTTCGAATCGTAAATCCATTCGTTTTCAGCCATCATTCCGTCAGCCTTCACATAGTAAGAACCAATCCATTTATTTGTATCGAGTTCTCCATACTTACGGAAGTGGTACCATTTGCCTTTGATTTGAAGCCATTGATTCTTCACATAGGTTCCATCTTCTTTTAAATAGTACGTCGCTTTGTAATTTGGATCGTAAATGAATTCGCTCTGGGCCATATAGCCGCCAGCCTTCAAGTAGTAGTCGCCTTTCCACTGACGGCTTGCGTAAGTACCACCTGGCTTAATATAGAACCAGCTATTGTAGTTTCTGTCGAAAAACCCATTCGTTATCGGCCATCGCACCGCTATCTTTTTAAGAAATAGTCGCCGCTCCATTCGTGAGAGTACATCACACCATTATCGTGGAATGCGTACCAAACGCCACCGATTTTCTTCCAGTCGCCACGGAATACTTTTCCGCCAGACAGAGCATAGTACCATTTACCACCTTGGTAGTTCCAGCCTGGACTAACGAGCATTCCTTCGATGTCCACAAGATAGCCATCCGGAGTAACAGTTGATTTCAACATCTTTCCGTCAGCGCTAAAGTAATACCAGCGTCCACCATGCCATTTCCATGTGTTTGTGATTGGCTTGCTGTCTACTTGGTAGTACGTTTCGCCGTCTGCTTTGTAAAGACCAGTGTATTTTGGTTCTTCACCTGGCTTGTACACATGAATATCGACGTCGTTTTTAGAATCTTTCGGAAGAGAAGCTTCAGAACTCGTTGTCGCTTCTGTCGTTGGTTGAACCGTTGTGACTTCCGCAGTCGTCGATTGAACGGTCGTTTCAGTTTGTGTCGTCTCTGCAGCAACCGCATGTGCCGAAAGGGCGAAGAGGGCAGCCGTTAAGAGCGTGACTTTACCTGTAAGTTTCATAAATTCCTCCTTGAATAAAATTTTCCTTTATAAGTGTACCAAAAATAAGTAGAGTGCGCAATTTCCTACGATAAATTTCACAGTTTCGTCACAAGGGTGAAATGGGACTGCAACAAATGAATCTCTTGAGGGCAAACTAAATCATGCATTTGCTTGAAATCTTAATAAATCCATTTTCCAGGAATTGAAGGTACAGGAAGAGGGCGGATTGTGCTATAATCGGTGGTATGAAAACGACAGAACAACAAAATCAACCAAAACAACAACTATTAAAAGGAACCTTGATGACGCTCTTTGCCGGGATTGCCTGGGGGATGAGTGGCGCGTGTGGTCAATACTTGATGGCGTATGGGATGGGCGTGCTCGCCTTGACCGACCTACGTCTGATTATCTCTGGGGTCTGCCTGTTGGCGATGAGCTATGCGTTTACCCGTGGACAACTGGTCGCATTCTTCAAGGAGAAGAAGAACTACGCCAAGATTACACTCTTTGCATTTATCGGGCTCTTCATGAACCAGTTTACGTATCTTGAAGCGATTCACCTCAGTAATGCCGGAACCGCGACCGTCTTGCAGTACCTCTGCCTGGTCATTATTCTCGTGTACATGTGCTTGAAGAATCGCACGACACCGACCGCATCTGAAGTGACATCGATTGTCCTCGCAATTCTTGGGACATTCATCATTGCCACACACGGGCAACTCAATCAACTCAGCGTGACACCACTCGGGCTCTTCTGGGGCATTTTTAGTGGCTTCACGTACGCCATTTATATCATGCTTCCGATTAAACTCATTCAAGAGTATGGAAGTCTGACCGTGATTGGAGTGGGCATGGTCATTGCAGGAGTCATTCTCTTCCCGATGAGCGGCCTTACGACGATGGAACTTGTGTATAGTGTGGATATTCTTGCAAAGCACTAACAGGAATTATCCTGATTGGAACGATCATTTCGTACACGATGTTTTTTTAAAAGGAACGAGCTATATCGGGCCAGTGAAGAGTAGTTTGATTGCCGCCGTCGAACCGATTTCTGCGGTATTCTTTGCCTTCCTTATCATGAACGAGCATTTCTTTGCGATTGATTTTGTCGGCATGGCGATGATTCTTGCAGCCGTTGTCCTGATTTCGGTCAAAGACTTAATCAAAGAACGTCGTAAAAAAGAACAAGGCGTACTCGAATAACAAAACGTACCGCAATTGGAGCGCATCCGGTTGCGGTTTTTATTTATTTTGAAAGAAATGAAAAAACTTGAAAAATGAGACCGTTCTCATGAAGCTTTCATCTTTTTCAAATAAATGAGTTGTGCTATACTTTAAAGCATCAAACAACAGACGGAGGTCCTGAATTTGTCTTATTCACTCGAAATTTTACCAAGCTTATTACATGGAGCAGTGACGACATTAGAAGTGTTCGCACTCGTGCTCATTTTCTCGATTCCGCTGGGCATTCTCATTGCCTTTGCGATGCAACTCAAATGGAAGCCACTTAACTGGCTCATCCATATCTACATCTGGGTGATGCGCGGGACGCCTCTGTTATTGCAACTCATCTTTATTTATTATGTCTTGCCAAGTATCGGCATTCGTCTAGACCGACTCCCAGCAGCGCTTATTGCCTTCACGCTCAACTATGCGGCGTACTTTGCGGAGATTTTCCGCGGGGGAATCGATACGATTCCAAAAGGGCAGTATGAAGCGGCGAAAGTGTTGAAATTCACGCCGGGAGCGACGATTCGCTATATCGTTCTTCCACAAGTGACGAAGATTGTCTTGCCAAGTGTCTTCAATGAAATCATGAGCCTTGTCAAAGATACGTCTCTTGTATACGCGCTTGGAATTTCAGACCTGATTCTGGCCAGCCGTACCGCAGCTAACCGCGACGCGAGCCTTGTTCCGATGTTTTTAGCAGGAGCGATTTACCTGATTGTTATCGGAGTTGTGACGCTTGTGGCCAAACGCATTGAAAAGAAATTCAGTTATTATAAATAGGGGGACAAGCAGATGTTAGAATTACGCAATATTCATAAACGTTTCGGCGATAAACAAATCTTGTCCGATTTCAACTTAACCATTCACGAAGGAAAAATCTTGGCCATCGTCGGACCTTCAGGAGGCGGGAAAACGACCTTGCTGCGTATGTTAGCAGGCCTTTAAAAAATCGACTCTGGGGAAGTGTTCTATAACGGCGAATCTCTCGCGCTCGACGAACTCTCGAAGCGCCAATTGCTTGGATTCGTGTTCCAAGACTTCCAATTATTCCCACATTTATCCGTATTAGAAAACTTAACGATTTCACCGGTGAAAATGAACGGCATGCCCCAAGAAGAAGCCAACGCGAAGGCACGCGCACTCTTAGAACGCCTCGGCCTAGCTGAACACGAGGACGCGTTCCCATATTCACTCTCAGGCGGACAAAAACAACGGGTGGCTTTAGCCCGTGCGATGATGATTGACCCTGAAATCATCGGCTACGACGAACCAACGTCAGCGCTCGACCCAGCTCTTCGCCTAGAAGTAGAGAAGTTAATCCTCCAAAACAAAGAACTCGGAATGACGCAAATCGTTGTGACCCACGATTTAACCTTTGCCGAAAATATCGCGGACGAATTATTGACGTTCGAACCGAAATAGGAGGCCGCTATGAAGAAACAAAAAGGAATCCTAGGGCTTTTGGCGCTTGTAGGGGTGGCGGTCATGAGCCTTGCAGGCTGCACGAAACTGGCAAGCAATCCAAAAGTCGATAACTGGGATAAATACCAACAACAAAAGAGCATCACGGTCGGCTTCGATAATACCTTTGTACCGATGGGCTTCGAGGAGAAGAATGGCGACTATGCCGGCTTTGATATCGAACTCGCGCAGTACGTGTCGAAGAAACTCGGCATCACGGTTCACTTCCAACCGATTGACTGGGACATGAAGGAAACGGAACTCCAAAACGGTACGATTGACGCCATCTGGAATGGGTATTCGGCCACAGACGAACGCCGTGAGAAAGTCGCCTTCACGATTCCCTATATGCAAAATACGCAAATCTTAGTCGTGAAGAAAACAAGTGGCATTCACTCAGTAGAAGATATGACGGGGAAAGTCCTTGGCGCACAAAACGGATCTTCAGGGATGTTGGATTTTGAAGAACATCCAGAAGTGTTGAAGAACCGTGTCAAAGGCGGAGACTCCGACCAATACCAAAGCGTGAACGAGGCCATTATCGACTTGAAGAATGACCGTATCGACGCTTTGCTGATCGACCGTGTATACGCGGACTACTACCTCACAACAGAAGGCATTGCCGACGAGTACGACACCATTCCTTCAGGATTCGAGAGTGAATCCTTCGCGGTAGGGGTACGTCCTGCTGATAAGAAGCTACTCGAAGCGCTGAATAAAGCCTTCAAGGAACTCTATCAAGAAGGCATCTTCCAACAAATCAGCCAGAAGTGGTTTGGTGAGGATGTCGCAACGCCAGAAGTCAAAGGGCAAGAATAACCAAATAACAAAAATGATCGCTGGACGGAAGGCACGCCTTCTGGAAGGCGATTTTTTGTGCGTTAATAAAATGTATAAAAAATCACATAATACGAATATTTCCAGAAGAAAACGTTAAATAACGGAATGTTACCTTGATATATAATGAGCAAAGGAGTACACTTAAAGTGCAAACAGTAACAGGCGCCGTTACCAATTGTACAAAACTATAAAGAAGGGATTTATGTGTCAACCAAAGAAAATAGTAATGGATTACAGAAAAGTTTAAAAATCGTATTTGTTTACACCGTCGCAACAGGATCAATTTTTCACATTTGTCAGTTATTGGGATTCAGTTTTTTTATAATTATTGTGGGCCAGGTACATTTTTAGCTTTTTGCACTGATGACACTGGCCATTCTTCCAATCGCGCTTGTTTATAGTGAAATCTCGCCACTGTTCAAAACGGCGGGCGGGGAACTCATCTACAATACGGTCGGCATTAATAAGCACGCTGGGTTCTTAGCCTCGTGGTTAATTATGGCCGCCTGGATATCCGTTCCACCGGCTGTAGTAATGGCCATCGCCACCTTTATTAGTCGAACATTTGGACTCGCCCTCAGTTTCAACAATATCATGATGATCGCCATCGTGATTTTATTATTTGTATTCGTGTTGAGTTTGCAGGACGTTCAGATGCTCGTCAAAGCACAGGCGTTTTTCCTATTCGCCAATATCACAACAACGATTATCACGGGCATCCTCTTACTCACGTCCGGACATTGGAACATTAGTAATTTTTCAAATCTATTCCAATCAAATGTGGATAGTACCTTTATTATTCCGGGCTGGATTATCGGGATGGCGCTTCTCATCACACCGTACTTCGGTTTTTGAGACCGTTCCGCAAATGGTGGAAGAAGGGGACTTCCCAATCTCAAATACGAAGAAAGCCATCTGTGGTTCTGTTCTTACTTGTGGAATCATCTATACGTTTTTCTTCTTCTGCGTGGCAGGGTTAGATACCTTCGATAATCTTCTAGCCAATGATGCGTCAAACGGCTTTATGTCGATTATTGCCATGGAGAAAATTTTAGGATGGAAAGTATGGCCACTAATCTATGGATGCATTTCGATTTTACTTGGAATGCTCGCATCCATCTTAGGATTCTGGATGTCAACAGTACGGATGTTGTACTCAATGGGTAAGAACAACTTCCTTCCACAAGCCTTTTATGAAACTCAACCGTCACCAACAACCAATTTTTACCGAATATCTTCCTACTCGTGATCAGCTTAATCTTTATCTTGTTGCAAAAATGCGACGACCTTCATGAATGACTTCTTCAACTTGATGTCATTTGGCTGTGCCTGCGCGTACGCTTTAACCATGATTTCAGCAGTCCGCATCCGCAACAAGCATCCAGAGTGGTATATCAATAATAAAAAAATACAGTTAAAGGTGGAAATGCCTTTACGCATTTTGGCCATGGTGATCATGCTTGCCATCGCATTCTTCTGTACGCTTGGACAAGGAATCGGTTCTTGGATTTCATTTGCCGTGTACATGGGAGTCGGTGTGTGCATCTGGTTATGGATGGTCCTCATTCGTTGGAAACATGTCAAAGTAACTATTGAAACCCCTGATGGAGAAAAAGAATATTAAAGGAGAGAAAACCATGAAAAAATTAGAAGGAAAAGTAGCACTCATCACTGGAGCAGCCGTTGGACTCGGAAAGGGAATCGCAACGGTCTATGCTAAATACGGCGCTAAGATGTGCCTTGTCGACTTATTACCAGAAGTCGAAGAAACGGCTAAAGAATTAAGAGAAACTTACGGCGCCCAAATCGTCACTTATGTCGGAGACGTCTCCAATAAAGACCATATGAAAGAAGCAGCCAAGAAGGCAAAAGAAGCCTTCGGGGAAGTGAATGTGGCTTGTTGCAACGCTGGGGTTTGTCGCTTGGCTCCATTTGAAGAAATGAGTGACGAGATGCGAGACTTTCCATATCGATGTGAATATCAAAGGGGTATGGAATAGCTGTCAAGCGGTCATCCCGTATATGCTCGAACAAGGCGGTGGTAGCATCGTCATTGCCTCATCTGTCACAGGGGATATCGTAGCCGATGCCGGAGAAGCAGCCTACGCCATGACAAAAGCAGCACTCGTTGGTTTAACAAAATGCTTGGCCGTTGAATACGCAGACCGTCATATTCGCGTGAACTGCTCACAACTAGGGTATGCGCGTACACCAATGGTTGAAAAAGATGGCCATCGAATCCAACCCAGACAACCCAGAAAGTGCAATCCAAGACATCGCAGTTGGCGTGCCAATGAAACGCTTAGCAGACCCACTCGAAGTCGGCGAACTCTTCGCCTTCCTCGGAAGTGACGAAGCCAGCTACCTCACAGGAAGCCAAATCGTCATCGACGGCGGTAGCACCTTACCAGAAACGATGAGTATGGGGACGAATTAGGGAGAATAAATTTTGAGAAAGATAATCACCAGTATCAGCTGGTGATTATTTTTTTATTTATGTTGATGTAGTTTTCATGTACAATAAAACTACAATAAGGGAGATAAGTGTATGGGACAAGAACTGTTTAATTATGATAATACAAAATTTAGAAGAAGTTATTCAGTATTCTGAAAAAAATCCTCAAATCAGAAAAGTTCGCAGATATTTTAAAAAGAATATGATGAAGCGGAGTATAAGACATACGAGGACTATCAAAAATCAAGAAGCCAATGAGTATGAGAAAAAAAGAGATTAAGCCATCTTCAAAAAGGGACAGTATGGTAAATTATATTGAACGGTATTTCTTTGGATATCAACCTAATAGTAATGCTGCAGCTGACTTTTGAAGAAATTGGAGTAGAACTTAAGGTGACTCCGTTCAAAGTCAATAAGAATGGGACTATTTCTGCAAAAGAAAGATTAGTCTTTAACGATTATTAATTACTTTTGAAGAGAATCTAGATGATTTCTATCAATCTCATTTGTGGAAAAAAATGCTCAAAAAAATGCTTTTTATTATTTTTATAACGGTTTGATTCCTGAACAAACGCTTTATGATTATATGATTGAAAAAGTGTTCCTATTTGAATGGTTCGAGGAAGATATGAATGTCATTTTAGATGACTATGCTCGAATCACTCAGAAAATTAAAGAGGGACGAGCTCACGAATTATCAGAATCGGATGGGAACTATTTATCCACTTGTACAAAAGGAGCCGGTAAAGGGAAAGACTGGAAAAAACAACCGTTTAGTGATGTGATGGCGAAAACAACGAGCGTGGGAATTAAAGTCTAGTTACATGACGTATTTGATTAATCATAAAATCTTTGCTAGTCATGAACAGGAGAGTGTCTTAGCCACTGCAAAAGGTACGAAGAAAACTTTTACTCAACTTATTGAAGAAAAGATTTTGAAGTATAAAGGATGGAAAGCTGAAGACTTATATGATGCGTTCGATGTTCCTGTTCGTTCCAAGTCTAAAAAAATAGTTTGTTAATCAGAAAAATGATTGGCATTACTGGTGACTTAGAAAATACTCAAGAGTTTCAGAAAGCGAATATGAATCTTAGAGTCATTCGAGTGAATAAAGATGACCTTCCCTAAAGAAGACTCTCCATTTAAGGTTTATGATTTTATCGAGTTAGCACAAAATGATAATTGGGAAGAGTCTCATGTTTTTCCAAGAGATTTGTGATAAACGTTATATGTTTGTCGTATTTAAGGAAGAAGCCCCAGGAGAGTACGTATTAAATCAAGTGAAGTTCTGGGGATTCCCTGAACGGTTTAATGGATGAAGCACAACGGGTATGGAATGAAACACGTACCATTATTTCTGACGGGGTACAGTTAACGCAGTCAGATAAGGGAGTATCGACGAAATTTCCCTCAGAGCCAAGTGAATCAATTCTTTATTTACAAAAGATTCATGCCTCAAACTCTTATTACGAAATTGAAAAAAAGATGTCTTTGTCGGAAAAGGAAAACTCTCAGATACGAATCCATTGCCCGATGGACGAAGAATTACAAAGCATTCATTTCTGGATGCCTAAGAAGTTCTTACAAGAAATTTTTGTAAGGTGAGTGGGATTAGCAAATCAGTTGATCAAATATTGAATTCATGATATAGTAAGATAGAAATTTTGGATGAAAATGAAAGAGGTAATCATGTCAAAACTTAAAGTATTCTCAATGTTTGATGGCGTTGGGGGATTTATCGTTGGTCTTCATGAGGCTAAACAGAAAAATTGAAATAAAAAAATTTTTTTCCAAGTGACTGATACGAACCAATTTGAACCTAGTCGAAAAGCGCAAGATGCGTTTGAAGTGGGAGTATACAACTATCCAAAAATCAATCATAGTAATGAAGACATCATGCAAGTTTCATCAGAGTATTTTGATGAAATGAAAGATAATGGTGTGAATATGATTGTTGGCGGATTTCCATGTCAAGATTACTCAGTAGCACGCAGTAAAAAAAGCACGAAATGGGTATCGAAGGTAAAAAAAGGGGTTCTTTTTCTGGGAGATTATTCGTGCGGTGAATCATATCAAACCAGAATATCTTATTCTTGAAAATGTGGACCGACTATTGAAATCACCGTCTAAACAACGTGGACGTGATTTTGCGATTATGCTTGGAGCATTTAATCAATTAGGCTATACCGTTGAATGGCGTGTGATTAATGCGGCAGATTATGGAGCACCTCAAAGACGTCGTCGCGTGTTCTTCTTTATTTATAAAAATGACTCAGCTTTTTGACAAAAAAACATGGCATTAAAGATTTATCACCAGAATCATTTGAAGCCTATATTTATAAAAAAAGGTCTTTTTGCCAAACAGTTTCCAGTAGAAAAAATAGTGCGAATAAGAATCGTGTCTATACAGATAAACTTAGTGAACTAGATGCGCACTCTGAAGAGTATATTGTTGATATTTCGAATAACTTTACTGGAAAAGTATGGAACACAGGTTTGATGAAAGATGGTATTTATTACACCATCGATACAACTCCTGTATTCGAAAAAGCAATGACTTTAGGAGAAGTAGTTCAAACGGCTAAAGAGTATTATGTCGAAAAACATGGTGAGGAAGCTTATCAAGAATACATTCAAAAATATGTAATTCAGGATGAAGATAAGATTAAGAAATTCCAATACTTACGTGGACCAAAGAAAATTGAGCGTACGACAGAAGATGGATATACTTATATCTTCTCTGAAGGTGGGATGAGTGAAACAGATGACCTCTCATTACCAGGACGTACAATGCTTACAAGCGAGGGGAGTGTGAATCGTTCAACGCACTTCTTGAAAGAAGGAAATCAGTTCCGATTATTAACTCCAAACGAAGCAGAATTATTACAATGCTTCCCTTGTGATTGGACAAAATACAAGAAACTATCCGATGGAACAGTTAGTGAAGTCAACGACCGTATGCGTTATTTCTTTATGGGGAATGCGCTCGTTACTTCCATTGTGGAACGTATCGGTATAGGAATAGCGAAAAATGATTTAATCCCAAACAATGATTTAGACTTACGAAGGAAAATGATAGCAGTCCTTCGTGAGTCTTTTTTTGACAAAAAAGTACTTGAAAAAAGCAAAATGTAACATATAAGTTACGTAACTTATATGTTACATTTAGGTCATAGGGAGGTAATAGGTATGGGAAAGAAATTTAGGGTTGATAAAGAGAAAGTGGATCGTTTAGAGACGCTTGAATATAGCGAGATGATTAAATTGGCGGCAGTCTATAAAATCTTAGAAGATGAAGGCGTGACGCCAGAATTGCTCGAAAAATGGGGATACTATTATAAAGGAAAACGCTGTTTAAAAATACCTGTATCAAGGACTAAAGAAGGGGTGGATGGTAGTGACTTCTTATTTAACACGCAAGTTTATGAAGTTCTCATCGATTTACCCTAATTTCGAAGAAGACTTACTTAGAGAGGTTTCTCTTCAGAAAAGTAGCTTTGAGGACGATTCGATTACGGGTCAATCATCAATTGACACAGGAAGAATTTGCAGCGAAGTTAGATGTAAAGAGAGCCTATTTAGCAAGATTAGAAGCAGGGCATCATAATCCAACTATTATGACGCTTGTGGAATTAGCTCGACAAAATGGATATGAGATTGAGATTAAGCTCAAAGAAAAGACATTTTAAGATTCTTATCCATTGATTGTGATAAATACGATAAAAAGTTAGAAGTTCAAATTGAAAAACTGCTTTTAATTCGTATTATGATTAAATTTACTACGAAAAAAAGGAGCCTTGAGGGTGGAAAGAATCGCAAATCCTGTAATATACGAATTAAAGTATGAGACATAAAATGGAACCTCATTATGATGTGTTCAAGAAAACACATGAGAAAACTAATTTTTTTAATTATCCAACAGTTTATATTGTTCATCATCCAGAAAAAAAGAAAAAGGTTTTGTGTCTATATTGGTGAAACGACTGATATCAGACGTCGTACAGACCAACATCTTAAACAGAGATAGTAAAGAAACGAAAAGATTGGGAAAAAACTGTCTAATAGAGATGATGCCAATATGTTTGTGATTGGGACATGAATTATTTAATAAATCTTTGACACTTGATATTGAAAAATAAAGTTAATGCATTACTTAAGTAGCGTAGAAGCAGTCCAGGAAGTTTATAATCGTCGTACGAATGAGCAGAATGAGTATTATACCTCTGATCAGATGGAGCCAATTTTCTCAAAAATATGGGGAGAGTTACATCGAAAGAATAATACTATTTTCCCAACACGTAGACGGATAGAGGATGCAGCTGTTTTTAAAGCTTCTCCGTTTCATAAATTAACTCAAGAACAATTACAAACAAAAGATAAAATTATGCTCAAGATTTTTGAAAATGTAGCCAATACTCGAAAGAATACTCCTCATCAACTGATTATGGTGAATGGTGAGGCAGGTTCTGGAAAGACAGTTCTAATGAGTAATCTATTTTATGATTTGTTCCGAGAAAGTGAAAAAGAGCAAGGTGAATCTGTTTTTAGCGGGATTTCAACATATCTGCTTGTCAATCATAAACAACAATTAACGGTTTACACTGAAATCGCAAAAAGATTAGGAATCAGATGAAACAGTATGTTCAGAAAACCAACGAGTTTTATTAATAATAACATCATCAGAGAAATCCTGTTGATGTTGTTATCGTAGATGAAGCTCATTTATTATGGACACAAGGTAAGCAATCTTATAGAGGGAATAATCAATTAGATGATCTCCTAGAGAAAGCAAAAGTAGTTGTGATTGTTTTTGATGAAAATCAAATCCTTTCAACTGAACAAATTTGGGAAGACGAACTCTTAGACAAATATAAGGGAATGTGTCAAAAACGAAAAATAATTATATTGAGTTGAAGAATCAAATGCGAATTCATTCAAGTAAAGAGACTGTGCAGTGGATTCGAAATATCATTGATTTACAAGAAGTAGGACCAATTCCTCACGATGAGTTAGGGATATGACTTACGTATTTTGTGAATCACCTCTAGAACTAGAAAGAAAGCTATCGTAGAAAAAAATGATAATGAAGAAAGTGGATTGTCTAGAATAGTTGCCACGTTTGACTGGGAATATAGTGGTAACAAGAAAGAGGAAGGGACTTGGGATGTTACAATTGGAGATTGGTCGATGCCATGGAATTTACAAGTGCCCAAGAAAGAGTAGAAAAATCTATCAATTATAAATCTTTATCATGGGCAGAACAGCCGCAAACAATCGCTGAAGTAGGGTCGACTTTTTACAATCCAGGGATTTGATTTAAACTATGTAGGAGTGATTATTGGCCCATCTGTAGTTTTTTTAGAGATGGAAAAATTCAGTTTGTTCCTGAAAATAGTAAAAACGAAAAAGCGGTCAGAAATAGGACTTTATCGGATGGAAGAAAACAGAAAAGTTCGGAGAACGACTATTAAAAAAATGAATTGAAATGTATTACTAACTCGTGGAGTGAAAGGGACTTTATATTTATGCTGTAGATCCAGCACTTCAAGAAGAATTAATGCGTAGACAAGGAGAAAAGAATAATGGCAAATGAAAATAATCCTAGTATGAAACGAATTAATCAGTTTCACGATGACCATCAATGGAGACAATTCCATAATGCGAAAAGATTTAGCTCTTTCAGTGTCCATTGAAGCTGCTGAATTGTTAGAAATCTTCCAATGGACTCGATCCAGAATCTGCTGTGGAGAAAAAAACGTGAGGACATTGAGGAAGAATTAGCAGATGTTCTTATCTATTGTTATACTTTAGCTGAAAAATTAGACATGGATATTGATGAAATCATTGCAAAGAAATTGGTGAAAAATCTGAAGAAATATCCTGTATAGTTAATTGATATGCTAAAAGAAATCCCGCTAGTTTTTAGCGGGATTTCTTTTTTTCGTTCGTTTTTATTCATAGAATTATCAAAATTACGCCATTGACAGCGCTTTAAAAAATGAGTAAAATGAAATCGAAACAAAAGTTAGTGTATGTAACATTTGTAAAGGAGGAAATGTTGTCGTGAAAAATGTGAAGTTGCTGGAATGTAAAAACATCTGTAAATCGTTCGGCGATAACCATGTATTAAAGGGCATTAACATTAGTCTTTCTCCTGGGGAAGTCTCCGCTATTATTGGGGGGAACGGTGCGGGTAAGAGTACGCTCATGAAGATTATTATGGGTATCTACAAATCCGACCAAGGAGAGATTATTCTCAATCAGGTGTCTCATAAGAACTTAACACCTGCTGTCGCTTTGAATAGTGGGATTTATTTGGTGCCGCAGGAACCGATGCTCTTTAAGAATATGTCTGTTTTAGAGAATATTCTAATTGGATTGCCAGGGGATGCAAGCGAACAAAAAGCTAATCTCCTCAAACTCATTGAAAAGTTAAAATGGAGTATCAATCTAGAACGTAGAGCTGATACGCTAACGATTGCGGAACAACAATTAGTTGAAATTCTAAAAGGCTTGATTCGTAATCCAAAGTTTTAATTTTAGATGAACCTACAAGTTCGTTGACCTTTAATGAAACAGAAACCTTATTCGAACTAATCGAGAAGCTAAAGACAGAAGGTGTAGGGATTCTCTATATTACGCACCGTCTTACAGAAGTCTTTAAGATTGCTACCGACATTATTATTATGCGCGATGGGAAGATTAGCTTATCTGGAAAGACACAGGACTTTACCAACGATATGTTGATTCAGGCTTTGTTACCGGATGGAACGAATATGGAAGATCTTAGAAATCATGACGATGGGAGAGTCATTGATCGAACGGTCGAACCGATTTTATCGGTAGAGGACTATTCGGGAAATGGCTTTAAAGGTGTATCTCTAAAAGTATTCCCTGGAGAAATTCTCGGGTTGGCGGGAGTTGTCGGTGCAGGTCGTACAGAACTCGCTGAGACGATTTTTGGGAAAGACGAAGTGCATAGTGGAAAAGTCCTTCTTGGAAAAATCGATATCACTGGGAAATCTACAAGTGAGGTGATTCATCTAGGTCTTAATTATGTACCTGAAGATCGATTCAAACACGGAATTTTTAAGATTAGTGACCTTGGCATGAATATCACGGGCGCTTCTCTTCAGTCGATTGGGAAGTATTTCGTAAATCGAAAACGTGAGAAAGAAATGTACGAATACTTTAAACGCTCCTTCAAGATTAAATCGATGGATGTTAGTGATGAGATTGGTAGCTTATCGGGTGGGAATCAGCAAAAAGTGGTGATTGCAAAAGCCATTGCTTCCATGCCAAAATTGCTAATTTTAGATGAACCGACACGTGGAATTGACGTAGGGGCCAGAGGAGATGTGTACAAAATCATTCAAGAACTTAAAGAAAGAGGGCTTTATGATATTAATGATTTCTTCGGATATGGAAGAAATTGTTCAATTATCTGACCGAGCCGTAACGATGTATCATGGCAGAATTAATGCAGAGTTTGTCGGTGAAGAAATCACCCAAGAAAATCTGATGAGTGCCTCATTCGGTGTTGTAAAAGGAGAGAAAGTCTCATGAAGAATTTACTCAAACAGCGAGAAATCGTCTCAATCATTTTTTTATTATTGGACTCTTTGTAGTCGTAGGATTATTCAATCCACAGTTCTTGGCTCTTGAGAATATTTTCCAGATTGTTAATAACAGTGCTGTTTATGCGATGGTGGCGCTTGGAATGTGTTTTGTTCTTTTCACAGGCGAAATTGATGTCTCCATTGGAGCAATTGTTGGTTTAACAGCAGCCATTACGGGAAAGATGTTAAACGGGGGAGCTTCTATCTTCTCAGTATTTATAGTAGCAATTGTCGTAGGAATGGTGATAGGCATTATAAATGCTTTGGGAATTGTGCTCTTTAAAATTCCTTCGATTATTATGACGCTTGGAATGATGGGGATTATTCGTGGGTTCCAATATATCTATACAAATGGACAATGGTTACAAGATTTTCCAAATGAATTTTTGAATATCTCTCAAGAAACGATTGGAGGAACTTTTGGATACGTGTTTGCAAGCGCTTTAGTGATTGCGATTTTACTCTACTTCTTTACGAAAAAAACGATGGTGGGTAAGAGCTTTAAAGCAGTAGGAGATAATATCGATGGCGCAAGACTCATCGGGATTCCAGTAGAGCGCATTAAGTTCCTCAGCTATATCATCTGTGGAAGTTTTGCAGCTATCGGTGGCGTCTTATATGCGAGCCGTATTGGATTTGTGACTCCAACGGATGGAACGGGTTATGAAATGACTGCAATTGCCGCATGTGTGATTGGTGGTATTGCTTTTGAAGGAGGGCAAGGCTCTACATTCGGGGCGATTATTGGATCTATTCTGATGACATCGATTAGTAGTATCCTAGTCTTCTTAAACTTCCCTTCAACATTCAACAATACGATTACTGGAGGAATCTTAATTGCGATTGTGGTGATTGGAGCCATTTCCAACCAAAGAACGCAAGAAAATATTCGAAAAGAACGACTCCGAGTAAGAGTAGAACAAGGAGGGGAATAAGATGGAAAAGAGCAAAAAATCAATATTCAGTTCTCTAAAATGGCGCTGGGAGTATTTCTTAGTTCTTCTCTTAATTTTTAGAGTTTGTCATTTTCGGAAGTTTAAATCCACGTTTCTTGAATCCATTCATTTTAATGAATTCGATTAATAATTTTTATTCCAGTTTGTATCGTTTCTCTATTGGTCACTTACGTCATTATAACCGGGGGAATGGATATTCAAGCCGGATCCATTATGGGATTGACTTCAATTTGTGTAGGGGTTCTCTGGCAAAAGATGGGACTTAATATCTGGTTAGCCGTGCTTCTTGGGCTACTGGTAGGAGCGCTTTGTGGACTGATTAGTGGAATGTTAATTGCTTATGCAAAAGTTCAGCCGATGGTCATTACACTGGGTGATCCTTCCTTTATTCGGGCTTGGCCTTGGTGGTTCCAGCACTTGCTGGAGTAGTAGCCTATCAAGGGATTACTAATTTTCCACCTGAATTTCAGGAGATTGCTGCAGGAAATATCGCTGGGATTCCAAATCAGGTCATAATTTTCGCAGTCTTATTGATCCTTTCGTTTATACTTTTACACCTTACAAAATACGGAAGAAAAATCTTCCTCATTGGGGTGAACCGAAATACCGCGGAATACTCTGGAATTAAGACTGCTAGAGTTGTAATGAGTACCTACGTCTTATCTGGGATTGCCGCTTCGATTTCAGGAATTCTACTAACGTCTTATCTTGGTACAGCAAAGCCGGACTTTGGAGCTGATTTGACCTTGCCGATTATTACTGCGGTGGTATTAGGGGGAACTTCTATCTACGGTGGTAAAGGAAACGTGATTGGAACGGGGTTAGCAGCCTTAATTATTGGTTTTTATGAAATTTGGTTTAACACTTATTGAGTTAATGCGCAATATCAAGATATTCCAGTTGGAATTCTATTGATTCTATCACTCATTATCAACTTTATGATTCATTCAAAAGTGTTCCAAAAAATAATGAAAAAGAAATAAGGAGGAAAGAAGCGATGAATAGTTCATAGTGTGAGATTCCCCAGTTGCAAAGTTGTCAAAAAGAATGAGTTCAATTAAAGGAGAATTAACATGAAAAATTAGAAAATTTTTTTAACGTATGGTGTCCTAGTTGGAGCAACAGCTTTCTTTTTAGGCGCTTGTGGAAACAGTAGTCAAAATTCAAATTCAACTTCAAATTCAAATTCAAACGCAACAACTCAAACTGCAAACAATGGTGGGAAAGTAGTCTTCATCCCTAAAGTAACAGGGAATTCTTTCTTTGAATCTGGAAACTTAGGTGCTCAAGAAATGGCTAAAAAAGAAGGCTTTACAGTGGATTATAATGGGAACCCTGTAGCTTCAGTAGCCAACCAAGTAACCATTATCAACAATGCGGTTCAAACTGGAGCAGGCTCTATTGCCGTTTCTTCTGTAGACCCAACAGGATTAGATAATGCACTAAAACAAGCTCAAAAAGCTGGCTTAAAAGTTGTTACATGGGACTCAGACGTTTCTCCAGATGCACGTAGTTTAATGGTATCTCAAGGAACTCCGACTCAATTAGGAGAAATGTTAGTAAAAATGAGTGTGGATGCATTAGAAAAACGTGGAAAAGATCCTAAGAAAGACAAAATTAAATATGCATGGCACTATTCTTCTTCAACTGTGCAAGACCAAAACTCTTGGCAAAAAGTGGGTGAAGAATATATTAAGAAAAACTATCCAAACTGGGAAAAATGTGAATGAATCAAATTACTACAGTAACCAAGATGCTCAACAAGCTTTTAAACGTAGGTCAATCAATCTTATCAGCGCATAAAGATATTGATTTAATCATTTGTAATGACTCAACAGCTTTACCAGGACAATTACAAGCGGTTCAAAACGCAAAACTTACGAAGAAGGATATTACTGTAACTGGATTCTCAACTCCTAACTCTATTAAGAAATATGCAAAAGATGACATTATCGAAGAATGGGGTCTATGGGATGTAAAAGTGCAAGGAGCTTTTGCTGTGTATCTTGCAAACTACTTAGCTTCAGGAAATCAAGTAAAAGTTGGCGATAAGATTAATGTTCCTGGAATTGGAGAAGTTGAAGTTCAAAATAACTCTATTTTTAGATCCAAACTATAAAGATTCATCAGATAGTGGGGTTGTATTATTACCAGAAAGAACAATCTTCACGAAGGAAAAATATGGATAAATACGATTTCTAGGAGGAAAAAAATAATGGCAGATTTAGAAGGTTTAAAAAGTTTCAAAAGAATATTATATCGATCAACCGGTTAAGACATTGGATCAGTTCTTTGTGAAAGGGGCTCATAATGTCGATTACGGAATGAAAAAACATTTAGCGAATATTTTCAATCCTAAAAGCGGGAATACAGTGATGTTTGCTTTTGACCATGGGTATTTCATGGGCTCAACAGCTGGATTGGAACGTCTAGATATCGTGCTTCCAAAAAAATCGCACCAGAAGTAGATTGCTTTGATGGGTACACGTGGAGCGATTCGAACAAGTGTCGATCCAAGTTGGAGAAAAATCAACAGCTTTACGAGTGACTTCAGGTTCATCGATGTTGAATGACGATTTAAGTCATGAAATCTTAGCAGTGGATATTGAAGAAGCAATTCGATTAAACGCAGACTGCTTAGCCGTTCAAACTTTTATCGGAGCTGAAGGACAATTATCAAGCTTTAGATAATTTATCTAGAGCGGTTAACCTGGTAATCGTTATGGCATTCCAACGATGGGGAGTTGTAGCAGTCGGAAAAGATATGGAAAGAACTGATCGCTTTCTTCAAACTAGCAACTCGTATCGTAGCCGAACTGGGAGCTAATTTAGTCAAATCATATTATTGTGATAATTTTGAAGAAGTAGTAGCTGCATGTCCGGTACCTATTGTCGTTGCGGGAGGTAAAAAAATTACCTGAAAAAGAAGCATTAGAGTTAGCTTATAAAGCTATTCAAGGAGGAGCAAAAGGGTTTGGATATGGGTCGTAACATTTTCCAAAGTATGCATCCAACGGAAAATGGCTAAGAGTATTGCAAAAATTGTTCATGAAAAATATACGGACAAAGAAGCATTTGAATACTATACAGATTTAATCAATCGATAATCTGAAAATGTAGGTATGAAAGGGTTAGGGAAGACGAGTGTTATTTCCCTAATTCTTTTTGGGTAGTGTATACTTTATTCAGTTAAGATTTTTCAAAGAGGGTAAATAAAATGGATTTTTTTCTGAAAAAGATAAACGTTATAAAGATTCATTACTTTATAAGGTTGTATGGCTCTATTATATTGATGGTTTGACTCAAAAAGAGATTGCAGATCGTCTTTCTGTCAGTCGAATTAAAAATCATCAAAAATGTTAGAAGAGTCACGTCAAAAAGAAAATTGTTCGTTTCCACTTTTCGACAGTCTATCGGGATAAAAACAAGATTGAACAACAGTTAATAGAAAAAAATACAATTTAAAAAGATGTCTTTGTTGTGCCATGGAGTAGCAATGAAAACTTAGCGGAAGATTTAGGACAAGCTACGGCCATGTATCTGAATGATTTAATTAAAGATGATGCATTCGTTGGAGTTGGTTATGGTGAAACAATGGGAGCCTTCCTCAGACATTTATCAGGATTGACGGATAAAAATCTATCTGTCATCTCCATGACTGGTGGAGTAATGCCCTATATCAGACAGATTGGAAAATGGAATCATTGATATTAAACACTATTTAATTCCTGCTCCATTAGTTGTAGGTAGTAAAGAATTAACGGAAGCAATTTTTGAAAGAAAAATCAGTATCCGATATTGTCGAAATGACGGAGAAAAATCAATGTAGTTGTTTTCTAGTTTAGGTGGAATGCAAGAACATTCGACCATACTGAAATCAGGTCTTCACACCTGAGAAGTTTGAAAGCTTAAAGAGTAAAGGTGCAGTTGGAGATATGCTAATGCACTTTATGGATGAGGATGGCAATCTCGTTGATGATGAGATTGAAGACAGAATCATCAGTACCAAGCTAGATAAACTTAAAAATTATGATTATATCATTGTTGCAGCTGGAGGAGACGCAAAACTTCCAATTATTCATACTGCTATTACACATGGTTTTGTTAATGTATTAATTACGGATGAAAACACAGCAGAGCTTCTATTAGGAGACTGCACATGGAAGAAAGAAGAGAATACTTATTAGCGCTCGATGGAGGCACAGGGAGTTTTTAGAGCTATTTTATTCCAAAAAGACGGTGTGCAAAAAGCTATTGAGCAAATTGAATGGGAACATCCTGTATATGATGAATACCCAGGAAGTGTAGGTTTTGATTTTGAAAAAAACTGGGAGATTATCCAGCGCTGTATTCGAAATCTAATAGAAAAAAATAATATTGCTCCTGAAGATATTAAAGGGATCTCAACGGATTCAATGAGAGAAGGGTTCATTCTTTATGATGAAAATCAAAAGGAATTAATTGGTTTTTTTCTAACATCGATGCTAGAGCCAAAGAAGAAGTGATTTCATTAAAGAGGGAACATCCTACATTAGAAATGGAAATCTATCTTGAAACGGGCGAAACATTTGCATTGAGTGCAGTTCCACGTTTGCTTTGGGTTCAAAAAACAAGCCGATCTTTTACCAAAAAGGCTAAATATATGAACATGATAAACGATTGGATTGTATTCAAATTAACTGGAAAAATCGTTTCAGAGCCAAGTAATTCTTCTACTAGCGGATTATTTGACCTAGCTAAACGCGAATGGTTACCGGAAGTAGCGAAGAAATGTGGCTTAAAGGATGATATATTCCCACCTGTCTATGAAAGTGGGGTTCCAGTAGGAAATGTAAGTGCTGAAGCTGCTCGTCAAACTGGCCTTTCAGAATCAACGATCGTAGTTTGCGGTGGTGGAGACTCTCAACTAGGTTGTATTGGGGTTGGATCCATTAAACCAAATCAAGCTGCTCTTTTTGGAGGAAGTTTTTGGCAATATGAATTCAATACCGATAAACCTTATGTGGATGACAGAGGTAGAATTCGAGTAAATTGCCATTCGGTTCCTTCTGTCTGGCAACAAGAAGCAATTGCTTGGAGTTCAGGTCTCGTGATGAGATGGTTTAGAGATGCATTTTTAGACTTAGATGTGGAACTAGCTAAACAATTAGGAACTTCTGTGTATGCGCTCATGGATCAAAAAGCGAAGGAAATTCCAATTGGATGTTATGGAATGCATTCGATTTTTGCGGATGTCATGAACTTTAGAAATTTGAAGCATGCGAGCCCAACTTTCACAAACTTTTCAATTGACCCTTTAAAATTTAATAAAGCAACCTTTTATAAGTCCATTATGGAAAATGCGGGTTTGATTACCTTAGGTCACTTGAAAATGGTTGAAGAAATCACTGGAAATAAACCAGATGAAATTTTCTTTGCGGGTGGCTCCGCTTATAGTGAGTTATGGTCACAAACGATTGCAGATATTTTTAGGAATCAGAGTGATTACTCCAAAAGAAAAAGAGGCGACGGCACTAGGCGCTGCGTTTCTAGCGGGATTGGTAGTGGCGTTTACGATAATTTGGAAGAAACAACCCAATATGTTCAAATTGACAAAGTTTACGAACCGGATATGGATAATCATCGTAAATATTTAGAGATTTTCAATGATTGGCAAGTGCTTTATAAAGAGTTGCTAAATATTTCAGATAAGGGGTTAACAGATTATATGTGGATTGCCCCAGGTTCTGAATAATAAAGGAGTGATTGTATGTTTGTATTAGATGAAAAAGAGAAAGATTATCGTTTTGGTGATAGTGGGCCAAAGTACTTAATGAAAGGGCCACGTTCCAATTTTTGCAGTAGTAAGATTTAATCCGGGACAAGATTTTCCAGCGCATTATCATGAAATTATGGAAGAAAATTTCTATGTTCTTGAAGGGAAAATTGATATTTATGTTGATGATGCAAAAGTCACTTTGTCTCAAAGGAGAGTTTATTCATATTGAACCAAATGAAGTTCATTATGTAAAAAATCCTTATGATGAACCAATTGTCATGGTATCGACATTGGCACCTTTCCAAGAAGTGGATAAGATTGAAACCCCTGATTTCAAGCCAGAAGATTAAAATAGAGCCCCTGATGAATGATTCACAGGGGGTATTGTCATCATCATTTTTAATTTTTTAAAAGAACTGAAAGGAGATTTGTATGACATACCCAGATTATATTTATGAGCTCTGCCATGTGACATATGACATGTGGAATAAGGGTTGGGATGAATACAATGGTGGCAATGTAAGTTATCGTCTCACAAAAGAGGAAGCTAGATCGATTGAAGCAGACCTTGCAGGAACCTTGTATACTTATTACGACTACAAATAGAAAAATGAAGTAGAAGTTCTAGATGTACCTGAGCATGTACAAGGAGAGTATCTCTTAATCACTGCTTCAGGAAGTCACTTCAGAACATTGTGTTTACAACCTCATGAGGACACAGGAATCATTCAATTGACTCCAAAAGGGTACCGAGTAGTAGCAGGATTTGTCACAGGAAAAACGTCCAACCAGTGAAATCTTCATGCATATATTAGCTCATGCAGCAAGACTAAAAGTGGATTCCCAATCACCGCGTTGTGATTCATAATCATGCGACCAATATTGTTATTTACTCATTATTAGATGAAGTAACGAGTGAATCATTAACGCTTGATTTATGGTCCGTATTAACAGAATCTATCGTTGTATTCCATGACGGGATTGCTGTATTGCCTTGGGAAGTTCCTGGAACTCAGTTAATCGGTGACGATACAGCGCGTGAACTGGAGACTCATCGCCTTGTCGTATGGGCTAAACATGGGAGTGCTTTCAACCGGAAAAGACTACCAAGACTGCTTTGGTCTCATCGAAACAGCCGATAAAGCTGCACATATTGCCTTAGAACTAAAACGTGTCAGCGGAAAGAGCATCCGCGAAAACAACGTCTTATCAAAAGCAGACTTGAAGAAAGTTTGTGATGTTTTAGGAGTAGAAGGCAAAATATTTAAATGATTAAGAAACTTCATTTTTTTATTAGAAAAGAGATAGACATAGTTCTATCTCTTATTTTTTTATAAAGTCTATTATAAAAATCTGAAATATTCCCATTAATACCTAAATTAAATCTAATTATGGTTGCTATATGTTAATGAAAATATAATAAATAGAGATAAAAATATAATTAGTTCCACATTAATCTGGAACTAGAACGAATAAAAATAATTGTAGGCATATCATATACTAGAAGTGTGATAAAACGCTTGCAGTAGAAATGAAATTGATTAGGGAGTGAACGCATGAATGCAAGACAAATTTTCCTATTAGAATTTTTGCTTAAAACAAAATGAGTATCTCTCAGCAAACCAATTATCTGAAAAAGTACGGAGTTTCTACGAAAACTGTTTATCAAGATATTGACAAAATAAATTACTTTTTTTAGAAGAAGGAGCATTGAACAGCAGAATTATTAAAGTTCCAAGAAAAGGAATCAAGTTATCTGCTGATGAAGAAAGAAAAAGGATTCATGCTTTTTCTTTTTGAGAATAAATTTGAATCTGGGGCAGAAAAATTATTCGCCAGAGTATAGAGAATCAGAGATTATTAAAAGGTTATTTATTAATCAAGATAAATTAGATATCTATGAGTTTGCTGAAGAAATGTATGTTACAGAATCAACTGTTCATAGAGATATTGATAAATTAGAGAACAAATTTAGGAGAGTTTGATTTGAAAAATCCGAATCAAACATGATCGTTTTTTTATGTCGATGGTGATGAATGGAGTATTAGAAAAGCATTACATTCTTATATAACTCAAAATCAAACAATCCGTAGTGAAGAAAGGGTTAGAAGGATTTCTTCTACAAAAAGCGATGTTGAAAAATGTAGAGAGGCTATTGATAGATTATCTCAAAAATATCATCACCAATTTTCAGATGATTATTCATGGTTATTACTTACAGAATGTCTAGTTTTTTTAAAAAAAGAGAACTGATCAAAAAAATTACTTAACGAAAAGAACAAGTAACTTGATAAATGATCTTAACCACTTAGAAGTTTATTTCTTTTCTGGAGAATTGTTGGAGAACATTATTGATAAGCCTTTTTCAGAAATTTCTCCTTATGAGATTGAAGCAATGGCGTATAGTTTGCTTTGCTTACGGGTTTAGTATACAATCAGCTGATTATATTCAAAATATTGAGGAGCAGGTAAATGAATTAATCGAAAAAGTATCTATTTTACTTTAGTCTTGACTTAACTAAAGACAAACATTTGAAATTGATGTTATCAAACCACATTTCAAAAATGATTTTTCAGATTACGAAATCAAATTTACATTACAAATCCTGCTATAGAGGAAATAAAAAAACAGTATTCTAGTTTGTTTAATGTCATTTGGATCGCTATTCGAGACTTGGGTAAATACTATGAAATCAATATTCCTAATGAAGAGTTGGCATTTATCGTAATTCATTTTCAATTGGCAATTGAAAAAATACTAAAACCTTTGAATGTCGTTGTTATCTGTCAAAATGGTATCGCAACTTCAGAATTAATCATGAGTAAGCTCCACAAGATTTTTTGATGCAGATGCAAAGATTACAAATATTAGTGTACGAGAAATCGATTTTTTTATGATTTAAGCAATATCGATTTAATTATTTCTACAATTTCGCTTCCAGATATAACGATTCCTGTGATTGAGGTTAGCCCAATTCTTACAAAAAGGGGAAATTGAATCTATAAGAAGTTTCTACACTGATCATATGACTGATAATTACACATTAATGCGAACAAGTTTAGATGGTAGAAAAGTTTAACATGGAATCATTACAAACATTAATTAAGACACCTAAATTAATTCATGTATCTGTGAAAAAAATAAAAAGAATGTATTGAGAAAATGATTGATGAATGCGACCTGTCTAATCGGAGAATTCAAGGAGTTTAAAGAGTCAATTCTTGAAAGAGAAACGTTAGGTAGTACAAGTGTATACACAGGGAGTTGCTTTACCTCACTGTGATCCAAGATTTGTTAATCAGTCCGAATTAATATTTATGACATTAGATAAAGCCGATTAATTGGGGTAAAAAAATAATGTTAAATTAATCATCCTTATTGCCGTTGCAGAAAAATGATATTCCGATTTTTTAAAGATAGTTTAATCGCATTATATTCTGTGATTGAAAATCAAGAATTAATGAATGAATTGGTGTTCATGAATAATGGTGATGAAATTAAGGAAAGACTATTAAAGGAGGTGAGCCAAAATGCTAAATGAGGAAGTCTTTTGAAATGAATGTTCCAAACATGAAAAACGAAAAGAAGAAGCGTTAAGCTATTTGGCTGATAAATTAATCAGTAAAGGAATTGTAAAAGAATCTTATAAACAAGCAATTATTGATAGAGAGCATGTTTTTCCGACAGGATTGCAGTTTGAAGCGTATGGAATTGCTATCCCACATACAGATGTAGAACATGTGAATAAAGAGCAAATGGCGTTAATGACATTGAAAAGAAGCTGTGTCGTTTTATCAAATGGGAACAAATGATGTTGAAGTTCCAGTGAGAGTAATTTTTTTATGTTAGGGCTGAAAGAAGCACACAGTCAATTGACGATGCTTCAACAACTGATGGAAGTCTTACAGGATAAAGACATAATGGAAAGAATCTTGAGCATGGATGAAAATACACCTAACTCAGAGATAAAAGAAGTATTAGCATTAAAAAAATATTAAATAATTTAAAGTGGTTTAGTAATAGGAGAGGAGGACAGAAAGTTACTAAATCATCAGTATCAGACTGATATTCTGATTATTATACATTAGGAGGAAATTATAATGTTAGAATTTATTTTCAAAAAAATTTATTGATTTAGGAGCCATTGTTGTTCTACCAATTTTAATTTTTTTATTTTTTTGGTATGGCTCTTTGGAACTAAAACCTAAAAAGCCTTTTGTATCAGGTATTATTGTTGGGGTTGGTTTTGTAGGATTAAATATGGTAGTCGATTTGCTAGGAGGTAGCTTAGGACCTGCGGCTCAAGCAATGGTTGAACGTTTTGGTTTAAACTTAACAACAATTGACGTTGGTTGGCCAGCTGCTGCAGCAATTTCCTATGGTACATTGTTAGGTTCGCTTGCTATTCCAATTGGTATCGGTATTAACATTTTACTTTTATTCTTAGGGTTAACAAAAACATTGATGGTTGATATGTGGAATTTCTGGCATGCAGCCTTTGTTGCTTCACTAGTTTACGCAGTTACACAAGATTTCACATTGGGTTTATATGCAACTGCTACTTATTTAGTAATGATTTACTTATTAGCAGATCTTATTGCACCAGCAATCAAAAAATTCTATGGATTTCCTAATATTACATTCCCACACGGAACTTCAGCACCTGGATTCCTAGTTGCGATTCCTTTGAACTGGTTATTTGACCGTATTCCTGGATTTAACAAAATTGAAGCTAACCCAGAAAGTATCCAAAAGAAATTTGGTGTGTTTGGTGAAAGTACAGTTTTAGGCTTATTAATTGGTATTGCAATGGGTCTTTTAGCTGGTTATGATGCAAAAGGAGTTCTTCAATTAGGTGTTAAAATGTCTGCTGTAATGGTTCTTATGCCACGTATGGTGTCTCTATTAATGGAAGGTTTAACGCCAATCTCAGAAGCTGCTAACGAATTCGTTCAAACGTTTCCCAGGTCGTGAAGTAAATATTGGTATGGACTCAGCATTGTCAGTAGGACATCCAGCAGTATTATCAAGTTCATTACTTTTAGTACCAATTACAATTTTACTTGCAGTCATTTTGCCTGGAAACCAAACATTACCATTTGGTGACCTTGCAACAATCCCATTCGTAGTCTGCTTAATGGCAGCTGTATTTAAAGGAAATATTGTTCGTACAGTTGTCGGTGGAGCGATTTATATGACAAGTATTTTCTATATTACATCATGGGTTGCGCCTCTTGTTACGCAAGCAGCAAAAGCAGCTAACTTTGATTTAGGTGGAAATACAAGTATTACAGCGCTAGCAGAAGGTGGGTTATGGCCAACTTGGTTATTTGTCTTTCGCTGGGACAAACAGCTCCCATGGGATTATTTTTAACTAGTTGTATTAGTTGGATCATTAGCTGGATTATTCTATATTAACAAAAGTGCGTGCTGCAAAAATAGAGTGTATATTATGAAAAAATTATTAGTTATGTGTGGTTCAGGTATCGCAACATCTACTGTGGTAGTTGGTAAAGTAAAACAATGGTTGAAAGATAATGGGTACGAAGATAAAGTCCAAGTATTCCAATCTAAAGTATCAGAAGAAGTAAATAGACTGGATGAATATGATGTGGTCATTTCTACAACCGTTGTGCCTGATTCCGTAAAAGATAAAGTAATTATGGGATTGCCATTACTTACAGGTATGGGAATCGATTCTTTATGGAATGAATTGAAACAAGCATTGGAGGCTTAATCATGAAAGCAAGAATGAGAGATGTTTTGGGAAATGCAAAAAAAGAGCATTATGCAGTTCCAGCAACTAATTTCATCGATTGGAATTCTGCAAAAGCATACAGTGAAATCAGCGAATCTAGAAAATTACCGTTAATTCTTGCTTATGCACAAGTACATTCTCAATATTTAAGTTTAGAAGACGCAGCTGCAATTGGCTGTTATTTCCAAGAAACAACAAAAACACCAGTTGTATTACATCTCGATCATGGACAAGATTTAGAATTCATTAAAAGAGCTATTGAACTTGGCTTTAATTCAGTCATGATTGATGCTTCTTTAGATACATTTGAAGACAATGTTCGTAAAACGAAAGACGTTGTGGAATACGCACATCAATTTGGTGTAGATGTAGAAGCTGAAATTGGATTTGTTGGAGCAAATGCTGCTTCGAATAATGAAGAGGTGAAAATCCATTTATACGAGTGTTGAAGATGCTAAGAAATTTGTTGAAGAAACGAATGTAGATTCATTAGCTGTTTCTATTGGTACTTCTCATGGGTTGTATAAAGGTACTCCAAAATTAAACTTTGAACGGTTAGAAGAGTTGAATGAAGCACTTACTATTCCTTTGGTATTGCATGGCGGGTCAGGTTCTGGAGATGATAACCTAAATCGTTGTGCTACACATGGTATTTCAAAGATTAACATTTATAGTGATTTTTATATACTCTGGTGCCAAAAGCAGTTGCTGATGGATATGTAGAAAACTATATTGATATTGTGAATTTATCAAGAGAAGGGTATGGAAAATACTCTTGAACATTATTACAAAAGTATTTGAAACCAAATAAATTTAGGAGGAGAAATATGAAAATTGTAAAAAGCAAAATTCTTTCATCTTCAATCCCAAATCATATTTATTTGGTGATGAATTACTAGAGTTAGCTAAAGAAGCGGACCATTTAGCAGAGGTTTATCCTGAAATTAGTATTTTTTCGTGACTTGCCCATATGCAGATATTAGTAGAGTTGCGAGTGAAACAAAAAATATTATTGTAACGGCTCAACATTTAGATGGAATTGATTGCGGTAGGGGAATGGGAGCTGTATTACCAGCATCGTTATATAATGCTGGTGCTAGAGCAACGTTCTTAAACCATGCCGAACATCCATTAACAACATCACAAGTAGTGGCGTCTGTAAATAAAGCAAAAGAACTAGGAATGATTACAGTTCTATGTGCGGATTCTATTCAAGAAGCGAGAATGCTTGCAATGTTAGAGCCAACAATTATGCTTTGTGAACCGACAGAGCTTATTGGTACTGGACAAACCAGCGATGATTCTTATATTGTGAAAACGAATGAACAAGTGAAGTCAGTAAATCCTAATATTCTTATGATGCAAGGTGCAGGAATTATGAATGAAAAGGATGTCTATCGGACTATTAAATTAGGCGCAGAAGGTACTGGTTGCACAAGTGGTATCGTAAAAGCTGAAAATCCAAAAGAAATGTTGAGATTAATGGTTGAAGCGATTGATCAAGTGATGAATGAGGGTTAATCATGAGTGTATTTCAAAAAGAGTTTAAAGTTGAAACAAAAGAAAAGGCTGTATCCTATGTGGATATTACGCAAAGTGTAAAAGATACTATTTTAGAAAGTGGTATTCAATCGGGAACTTGTACAGTTGTAACAGCACATACGACATGTTCTATTTTCTTTGAAGAAGATACACATGATCGAGATGAAGACGGAGTGGATTTCTTACAATTAGATTTGAATCGAATCTTAGAAAGTATAGTTCCGCCCCATATAAATGCGCAAAGTTACAATTATCCAGGCGAAGCACACTATAAAGAAGTAGAATCATGGCCTAACCCAGAAGAATGGCTACCAAATGGAGATCGTAGCTACCTTTGGAATGGAGATGCGCATATCAAGGCCACTATTATAGGTGCAAGTGAAACATTAGCAGTAGTGGATGGTCAATTAGGAATTGGTAAAACTGGGTATGTTTATTTTGCCGACTTTGATAAAACACGAGAAAGAACAAGAAAGTATAGAGTCATTGTTTTAGGAGAATAAAGGCATGAAAAATAATCATGCAATATATTTTAATTACTAGTTAAGAAAAATGAATAAAACGAAAACTAGAATTGCCAAAAACTGGTCGCCATCTATTCATTTTAGGTGCAATAAGATTTTTCTTATTGCACCTTTTTGAAAAATCAAAAAAAGGTTTTTGTCAACTCGCTTTGTGAAACCGAAAATTTCGAACTAAAAATATAATGCTAATTTATATCTATTTTTAAGGCGTTTTTTTGAAGTTCGCATCCAATCTACATATTGTGAAATACGCCAGAAAATATTTTAAAAAGAACAAGTTTACGTGTTAACACGTTAAGTTTTACTTGAAACTGGTTTCGTTTAGTGTTAGACTGAACGCGAGAGCGCTACCAAAGGAGAAAAAAAGATTTGGTAGTAAAAAAAGCTTTTTATGAATCAATTAAGGAGGAGAACTATGGAAACGAGATATACACACAGTCCAGAGGACATCAGACATTATTCTACGGAGCAATTAAGAAAGGAATTCTTAGTTGAGAAAGTATTTGAACCAAATCAAGTGAAGTTAACGTACACTCATAACGACCGCATGATTTTTGGTGGGGTAATGCCAGTTGAAGGGAAATTAACTATCGAATTATCTACAGAGTTAGGAGTGGAATACTTCCTTCAAAGACGTGAAATGGGTGTGATTAATATTGGGGGGGCCCAGGTGTCATTGAAATTGATGGTGTTTCAGAAAATATGGTGAAACAAGATGGATATTACATCGGAAAAAGAGACAAGAGAAATTGCTTTTTTTCAAGTATTTCTGCTGAAGATCCCTGCGAAATTCTACGTTGTGTCCGTTCCAGCACATCATAAATATCCAAACAAAAAAATTAAGCATTGAAAAATTGTTCCACTTTGCATGGGTGAATCTAATACATTAAACCAAAGAAAAATTTATCAATATGTTCATCCAAATCAATGCGAAAGCTGCCAATTACAATTAGGGTACACAGTCCTTGAACCAGGTAGCTCTTGGAATACAATGCCATGTCATACGCATGAACGTCGTATGGAAACATACCTTTATTTTGATATGGAACCTGATACAAGAGTCTTCCACTTCATGGGGACTCCGCAAGAAACAAAACACTTAGTCGTTGGAAACGAAGAAGCATGTATTTCACCAAGTTGGTCTATTCACTCAGGTGTGGGAACGTCAAACTACACATTCATCTGGGGAATGGCTGGAGAAAACATCACCCTATACCGACATGGATATGGTTCCAATGCAAGATCTTAAATAGTGAGGAGTAAGTAAAAATGACAAATGACATGTTTTTCATTAAAAGGCAAAGTTGCACTCGTAACAGGTGCAGTATACGGAATCGGGTTTGCGATTGCAGAAGCATTAGCAGTGCTGGTGCCACTATCGTATTTAATGATAGAAATGAAAGTGGAGTAGAAAAAGGGCTAGCAAACTATGCGGAAAAAGGCATTAAAGCTTTACGGATATGTTTGTGACGTTACGGATGAACCTGGTGTTCAAGAAATGGTGAAAAAAATCGAAGAAGAAGTAGGCGTTATTGATATCTTAGTCAACAATGCTGGAATCATCAAACGAATTCCAATGCATGAAATGGCGGCTGAAGATTTCCGTCAAGTCATCGATGTGGACTTAAATGCGCCATTTATCGTATCAAAAGCCGTTATTCCTTCAATGATTAAAAAAGGTGGCGGTAAAATCATTAACATCTGTTCAATGATGAGTGAATTAGGACGCGAAACTGTTTCTGCCTATGCAGCAGCTAAAGGCGGATTGAAGATGTTAACACGTAACATTGCATCAGAATACGGATGCTACAATATTCAATGTAATGGAATTGGACCTGGTTATATTGCGACACCGCAAACAGCTCCTCTTCGTGAAATTCAACCGGATGGAGAAAGACATCCATTTGATAAATTTATTATCGCAAAAACACCAGCAGAAAGATGGGGAGAAGCAGAAGATTTGAAAGGTCCGGCCATCTTCCTTGCAAGTAGTGCAAGTGACTTTGTAAATGGTCATATCCTCTATGTGGATGGCGGTATTTTAGCGTACATCGGTAAACAACCTTAATCCTAAACGCCCCTTCCCGTAGAAGGGTGTTTATTCTGTTTACTTGAGGAAATTATTTTGTTATGATGACTTTAAAATAAAAGGACGGAAGTGTTTATGTGTGTTACCAAAGTATGAAATTATAAAACAAAACATTTTAAAAGAGATTGACGAAGGCAAATTTAAACCCGGCTCTAAAATTTATTCCGAAGGTGATTTGAAAAAGATCTATCAGGTTAGTAATACAACAGTCGTTAAAGCATTAAATGATTTAGTGGCAGAAGGGTACTTGATTCGAAGACAAGGAGAAGGGACCTTCGTTCGTAAAAACATGTTGCATCGAAAAGTTAGTTTCAGTGAAAGACTAACGAAGAAATTCAATCCGCAAAAGAATTCGGAACGAGTAGAGACTTCGATACAAATCTGTGAAGATAAACGCGTTTTTAAGTCAATTTGAAGGGAAAGGTCCTTTTATATGAAATCGTTCAAAGAGCGATGATTGACGATACTTTATGGAAAATTCAAAAGCGTTTTGTTCAAACGACCTTATTAAGTGAAGAGGCAGTTCGTCATATTACTGATGGTGGAAGTGTCTCTAAAGAGTTGGGTATTGAAAATAACTTAGTAAATATGCCTATGAGCATGACGATTGAATTTAAGACAGTGGATATTCTTGAAACAAACGAGCTCAAACCACTCGGTAGTGATTGTAAAGAAAACAATCTTTAACAATACAACCAAAGAAGTGATTGAATACTCGGAAAGCTTTTATCCATCCTGATTTTTTTATGAAGTTAATTTGATTGCTGAATAAAATAAGAATCCTCCTAATGTGGGGGATTCTTATTTTTAATTTTTTTATTAAATAAACCGTTTACAAATTCTAAAAAGGAGTGGTAGAATTCATTTATAGGGTTAACACGTTAAGTTAAAAACGGAAGGATGGTCATGATGAAAAAAAGTTTGGTCGAGCTGTTTAGTTTTAGCTTTTGCTTTGGTTTCGTCTCTGGGAGTCTCTCAGGGAAATCCTGTATATGCTGAGGATCATAAGGAAACTCAGGCAGAACAAACAGTCAATCTTGTAAAAAAATGGAACGTTTGATTCGACCCTCGATACAGGGGAAAAATGGACTGGAAAATCAGCAGTTGATTGGAATACTCCTTGGATTGCTAAAGGAGAAAAAGGAAAGTATAAAATTCAAATTACAGATGAAGCGAATCTTTTTAATGGAAGCTGAATCTGAAATGAGAGCAGTAGTAGGACAAGATATTCCAGTTGAACCGAATCAAAAGTATACTTTTTCAGTGAGAATCAAAACAGAAAAAAATTAGACTCAAAAAAATTGGTGCTAGAGTTCGCATTATGTCTTATGACAGCAATAACAAACAGCTTTCACCACTTTGGTATAGCAAGAGTTTAGTCGGAGATAACGATTGGACGACGATTACGGAGGAGTTTGTCGCAGGAAGTGAAGCGACAAAAAAATCCGAGTGGAGTTATTCTTTGAAACAGGAAAAGGAAAAGTTCAATTTGATGATGTGAGCTTGACCAAAAAAAGAGGAGAAGAAAGAGACTCAACCGCAAAAAGACAAAAAGAAATTGATTTTTGATGATTCAGTTACTTTAACGACTGACAAACGATGGGTGCTCGATTCCAAATATACGTACAAGATTAAAGACACTTCTGTTGCTACCATTGAAAAACGGAGCAATTGTTCCTAAAAAAGGCTGGAAGTACTGAATTAGTTGTAAGCGCTCCAGGAAGTAAGGATAAAGTAGTTCCACTGAAAGTGCTTGAACCAAATGCAACCTATGAAAACTTGTTAAAAAAATGGGATGCCATGATTTCTGGGAATGACTTTTTACTCGACAGAGAGTAGTTATATGAAAGAAATCTTTAACATTAATGAAAAAGAAGTAGAAGGGTATCTATCTAGTTTCTTAGCAAAATGATGAAAAAGAAAAATTTGGGATGCAGTTGGGGATTACTCTAAATCAGCCAATTTAACGAAGACGTATAGACGTGTGGAACAAATTGCAAAATCAGTTACGAATAAAAACTCAAAATACTATAACGACGACAAAGTTATTCAAGTAGTCAAACATAGCATGAAATTCATGTATGACCATTACTATAATGAAAATACTGAATCTAAAGGAAATTGGTGGGATTATGAAATTGGAGTTCCTCGTGCCATCAACAATATCCTAACGATTATGAATCGTTATTTCAGTAAAGAAGAAATTGCGAAATACTTAAAACCAGTGAGCAAAATGGTTCCAGATCCCATCTAAAAATCATGGTCAGCCAAAAATCGTGGTAAAACAGCTGTTGGTGGGAACCTTTCAGATTTGGGAAAAGTTAAAATCATTGAAGCGCTACTCCTTGAAGATGACGCGAAATTAGAACGCTCAATTCAAGCCGTAAGTAATGTATTAGCATTAGTTTCTGAGGGGGAAGGGTTCTACTATGATGGTTCTTATGTAGATCATACAAATATTGCTTATACAGGGCATACGGAAATGTATTAATTGATGGATTTTCTCAATTACTCCCTGTTATTCAAGCAAGTCCTTATAAGATTAGTAATGACAAATTAAATGTTCTTTATCACTGGATTCATCAAGGATTCTTACCTTTGATTTATAAGGGTGGATTGATGGATATGACAAGAGGTCGCTCACTTAGCAGAAAAGTACAAAATGATCACTATGCTGCAGTGGAAGTTTTAAGAGGTATTTTAAGAATTGCCGAAGCAAGTGATCAACAAGAAAAAGCGAAACTTCAAGGACTAGTGAAAGATATCGTTTCTTCCGATGATTTCTACGATACCTTTAAATCATTGAAGTCTTTCTACGATGTTCATCTCTTTGAAAGTCTAATGTCTAATCAGATGGTAGAGGCGACTCCAAGAGATACGTATCTCAAACTCTATCAAGCGATGGACAAAGTGGCTTACTACAATAAAGAACGTGAATTTGCTTTCGGAATTAGCATGTATTCGAACAAGATTCAAAACTACGAATTCATGAATAAAGAAAATGCCAAAGGTTGGTATACAAGTGATGGTGCCTCTTATCTCTACAATGATGATTTAAGTCATTATAGTGATGATTATTGGGCAACCGTTGATCCTTATAAACTAGCAGGGATTACTGAAACGAACGAAGCTAGAGCAAAAGGGTCTGGGATGACAACAATGGATCATTCATTTGTTGGAAGTACAGCGCTAGGAAATAAATACGGAACGGTTGCGATGGATTTCCAAAACTGGAATAAAACACTAACCTCAAAAAAATCATGGTTTATTCTAGGCGATCGAATCGTATTCCTCGGTTCGGATATTAAGAACAGTACGGATAATGAAGCTATACAGTAGTCGATAACCGTAAAGTTCAAAGAGAATCAAGAAATCGTAGTGCTTCGAAGAATGATTATAGTGTCGTTGCAGACGGAAGGAAGTTCCTGTTTCAGACGCGGATAACAAAATGCAAGTGAAAGATTTACTCTTAAAAATCTCAAAAATACGCAAATGAATATTGGATATAAATTCCTAGAACCAACAACTGTTAATGTGAAAAAAAGAAAACCGTAAAGGAACTTGGAAGGATATTAATGAAGGACAAAGTGATGAAGAAGTAGAAAATAGCTTCATTTCAATTGTTCAACCACATGATGCTACGAATAATAAATATGCGTATGTCCTCTATCCAAATCGTTCAGATAAAGAATTTGAAGAGGAAAAGAACAACGATGACATTCAAGTTGTAGAAAATTCTGAAAAAACGCAAGCAGTCTTTGATAAGACGAATCAAATTTACGGAGTTGTAAAATATGATGACTCTGAGTTGACGTTAGAAGATGGTCTCGTATTAAAAGAAAAAGGGATTTATACCATTAAGAAAGAGGGCAATAAACTAGATATTGCATTCTTAAATCCAGAAGATCCTTCAGCAGGCCTACCAGCACTCAACACAGACAAATACGAATTACAAAATTCAACAGAACCTACTGTTGAAAACAAGATTAGATATTACTCGTATTTAGTGAAAAAACAAACAGAAGAAGAAACAACTCAGGAACAAACACAAGAGCAAACACAACAAAGTTCAAGTGAATCAACTACTGAAATTAGAAACACAGAAGATTCAAAAGACTCCAATACAACAAAAGAAGAGACTTTACCTGCCACAGGGGCTAAGAATTTTGAAGTGTATACGTTACTTGGAATTTTTATTATTAACAATTTCACTTATTTTTTTCAAAAAAACGTTTACAAAAATAAAAAAATAGGGTACAATGAACTTAACGAGTTAACGTGTTAAGTTGCCTTATAGAGAGGTGCAAAGAAATGATTGATAAAAAAATATCGAACTTTTTGAAAGTGTATCAACCGAATGAGTCGGAGGTCTTAACTCCTGCTTTAGTAGATGAAGCGATCAAAGTTTGTTTAGAAAAAATTGATAGTAACTTAGAGCAGTTGGGGGAACAATACCCAACGCCAGCAACATTCGATAATGACTATAAACCGATGGAAAATATCGAATGGACCAATGGTTTTTGGACTGGAATGTTGTGGCTCGCTTATGAATTTACTGGGGAAGAGAAATATAAAGTAGCTGCCGAAAAGAATGTGGATTCCTTCATTGAACGAATTGAACGATTAATCGAAGTTAATCACCACGACTTAGGCTTCCTATATACGCCTTCTTGTGTCAGCGCTTATAAGCTAACAGGAAATGAGAAAGCAAAAGAAGCGGCCATTAAAGCTGCGGACCAACTCGCTTCAAGATATCAAGAAAAAGGAAACTTTATTCAAGCTTGGGGAGAATTAGGAGCACGTGATAACTACCGCTTAATTGTGGATTGTTTATTAAATATTCCTCTTCTATTCTGGGCAAGTAATGAAACTGGAGATAGTAAATATGAAGAAATGGCTAAAGCTCACTTCCAGACAACTTTGAAAAACGCTATTCGTCAAGATGCTTCAGCTTTCCATACTTTCTACTTTGATCCAGAAACAGGAGAGCCTGCATATGGAAAAACAAGACAAGGGTATTCAGATGACTCTGCATGGGCAAGAGGGCAAGCATGGTTAATTTATGGAATTGCTCTTTGCAATGCGTATGCTCCATCCGAAACTAATGTTGAATATTTCCAAGCGGTAACAAACTACTTCTTAAATCGTGTGCCGGAAGACTTTGTATGTTATTGGGACTTAATCTTTGATGATACTTCAGGTCAACCAAGAGATACTTCTGCAGCTGCCATTGCAGTTTGCGGTATCCAGCAAATGGCTAAAGAGCTTCCAAATAATGAAGCGGTTAAAGAGTATGAAAAAAATGGGCAGACAGAATTCTATATAACTTAATCACCAAATATACGGATAAAAAAAGGATCTACTATCGTTGCCTTATTAAATGAAGGAGTATATTCATGGCATTCAGGGAAGGGGTTAACGAAGGAAATATTTGGGGTGATTACTTCTATCTAGAAGCGCTTATGCGTAAAAACAAAAGACTGGAAATGTACTGGTAAAAAGAAAAAGAAAGGGATGAGAATATGGAAAAAATAAACCAAACATTAAAATGGTCAGAATTGACGAAAGACTTATCCATGGTCAAGGACAATTATGGATTAAGAGTTTAGGAGTCAACTTAGCCATTTGTGCAAATGACGCAGTGTCAACGGATGAATTACAACAAACATTAATGACAACTGTATTGCCAAAAGAAGTGAATGTACGTTTTTGGACGATTCAAAGAACTGCCGAAATTATTTGGAAAGCTGCCCCACACCAAACAATTTTTGTAGTGGTATCTAGTCCAGCGGATGCACTTCGCTTATGTGAACTAGGATTTCCAATGGAAAATGTGAATGTGGGTAACATTCACGCGGCTCCTGGAAAGGATAAAGTATCACAATTCATTTATCTAGGAGAAGAAGATAAACAAGCACTTCGAACAATGAAAGAAAAATTCAATGTTCAATTCAATACAAAAACTTCTCCAGTTACGAAATGACGGAGCACAAACTTTAGAAAAATTATTAGAAATGATTAGCTGAAAAGAGGGAGAACAATGGAAATTTCATTAATGCAAGGTATTTTGATTGGTCTAGTGACAGCATTCTGTTATTCAGGGATGTTACTAGGAATTTATACAAACAGAGCAATTGTTATGGCGTTTTTTGTAGGGTTAATTTTAGGAGACATTCCTACAGCATTAACATTCGGAGCTTTAGCTGAATTAGCTTATATGGGATTCGGGGTAGGTGCTGGTGGTACAGTTCCTCCTAACCCAGTAGGACCTGGTATCGTAGGTACAATCATGGTAATTACATTAAAAGATCAAGGGATTACACCTGAAAATGCATTAGCACTTTCATTCCCATTTGCGGTATTATTCCAATTCGTTACAACATTCTTATACACATTCTTCGCTGGTAATCCAAAAATGGCTGAAAAAGCGATTGAAAATGGTCACTTTGGTAAATTTAAACTAATCGCACACTCAACTTATATCGGTTTAGCAGTTGCTGGTTTCATTATTGGTATCTTATCTGCACTAAGCCGTCCAGCATTAGAAGCATTTGTTAATGCTTTACCAAAATGGTTGATTAGTGGTTTCGGTGTAGCTGGTGGGTTAATTCCTGCAATCGGTTTTGCAATGATTTTATCTGTAATGTTGAAAAAAGAATTAACTCCATACGTAATCCTAGGTTATATCTGCGTGGCTTACTTAGAATTACCAACAATGGCTGTAGCATTAGTTGGTTCAGTATTTGCATTAATTGCTTACTACCAAAATTCTAATAAACAAGAAGTAGTTGTGGGAACAGTTCAAACTAGCGAAGTGGAGGATTTTAGCAATGGAATCTAAACAAAATAAATTAACGAAACGTGATTATTTTAGAACATCATTAAGATCATACATCTTACAAAATGGATTCAACTATAATACTTATCAAGGGGTCAGCTACTTAAACGTTATCTTACCTGGCTTAAAGAAGATTTATAAAGATGATCCAGAAAAATTAAAAGAAACTGCTAAAGCAAACTTGGAGTTCTATAACACAAGTCCACATTTAGTACCGTTTATTTCGAACTTGCAATTAGCGATGTACGAAGATGGTCAAAGTATTGATTCTGTACGTAGTATTAAAATGGCTCTTATGGGTCCTTTAGCAGGGATTGGAGATTCTATCGCACAATTCGGTTTAGCGCCATTGTTCTCTACAATCTTTGCAGGTTTAGCTCTAGATGGTCTAGGATTTGCTCCAATGGGATATTGGTTGGCAATGTTATTAAGTATGTTTGCTATCAAAGTATTCATGGGATATCTTGGATATCGTTTAGGGACAAATGCTATTAAAACTTTAAGCGCTCAAATTAGCAAAATCTCTGAAGCAGCCAATATTGTTGGGGTAACAGTTATCTCTGCATTAGCAGCCTCATTTGTAAAAGCTAAAATTGCCATTCAATATGCGACAACTGTAAGTTCTGGTGAAGAACAAATCGTTTCTATTCAAAAAATCTTAGATAAAATGATGCCAAGATTATTACCAGTATTAATTACAGTGTTGGTATTCTATCTATTGAAGAAGAAAAAATGGAACACTTATCAATTATTAATCCTATTATTCGCAATTGGTATCTTAGCTTCTGTTCTAGGAATTTTAGCATAAGGTGATGAGATGTTTACGAATCTAGAGACATATCAATCTAGATTTTGGTTAAAAGAAGATTTTCTAAAAAGATAGGGAAAAGTTCAAGTGGGTTTCTGCTTGAACTTTTTTTCTAGAGTAGATGCTTTAGTTGACCAGGATTTAGTCTACTATGATCATCAAATGGATATGGAAACGTGTTTTTGAGAAATATTCATTTCATGAGTTTAAATGGCACCGAACGCCAAACGGAGACATGGAATGGGTCTTCATGTTAAATCGACAAGGATATCTGGTTGATTTAGCTGTGGCTTTTTATGTAACCAAAGAAGAAAAGTACTTGAAAAAGTGGAAGGAAATCGTTTTTTTGATTTTTTATTTTTGGAAAATGAAAGAGATTTCTCACCCAGAAGCTTCATGGAGAGTGTTGGATGCTGGCATTCGTTTAATGAATTGGGTGAAAAGTTTAACCTATCTTCCACTATCAGAGTTTAGTGAGGTAGAAAGAAAGCAAATTCAGGAAGCGATGTCTTTGCATGTTAATTATATTCGTACTCATTTACAAGAGAAGCATCTTCTTAGTAACTGGGGAGTTCTTGCCGTCAGTGGTGTTCTTTCGTTTCGTATATTTCTTTTGATGAACAACCTGAGCTGTATTTGTGGGCTAAAGAAACACTTTTAAATCAAGCGTCTCTTCAGTTTACAAAAAAGGGACTTTATTGGGAACAAAGTCCACTGTATCATCATCAAGTCGTAATGTGTTTTGCATATTTATATCAGATTGCTTGTTATATGGGATATGAGGATCAACACCTTTGGAAGGAAGTTTTGATCGAACCCATTCGTGCGAGTTATTATTTATCGAATTCTAATCATATGCTTTTTAGCGTTAAATGACAGCGATACGGTTGATTTTTCTTGGGTCCATTCCTACTATCATTTGCTGGGGTTTGAGAGTGAATGTCCAGAGTATACAATGGGAGTTTTATATTCAGGGAGAGCGTTTGATAAAAAACATAAAGTGAATTTCGAAAACTGGTTTTATGATGAAGTAGGCGGAATAGCGGTTGTAAAAAGTTCAGATATTTACTTCAGTCTGTTTTGTGGCCTTCATGGAAGCTCACATGGTCATGCATCCCACGGAGCAATCAGTCTAGAAATGGATGGAGCTCCTTTTATAACACATCCAGGGAGATATACTTATACAGAATGTGAAAAACGAGTTCACTTTAAATCAGAACAGATGCAAAATACGGTCCTAGTAGAAGGCGGTCATTATCCTTCTATCGAAAGCTCATGGGGATATCATTGGGTAGCCAAACCTTTATCAATGCAGATGAAAAAGGAGGACGAACTCTATTATTTTGAAGCACAATGGAGTATTCCAATGAAAGATAATGAAACTTCTAGTAGAGCTTATGTTAGTCGAAAAATGATTTTGGATACGCAAGCTAAACTTTTATTGGTGATTGATGAAGAAGAATGTGGACATGCTTTAACCCAAAACTTTATCATCCCAACGAAACATTCGAATGATGTGTATTCCAGGTTCTGGACGAATGGAGAGATGGTTACAGAGGCTATCCAATATTCTAAACGATACAATTCGTTGGATGAAGGCATTCAATTAAAAATCAGAAATAAAAAAGATCCCATTTTTACATGTATTGCATTGGAACCTTATTCAGTGGAGAAGGAGAGCATCCCTCGCCTAGATTGTCCAGGAGAAGAAAGAGGGACAAAAATAAAATGTAAAACCAAGAGTGGAGAAATAACGATCTATTATTCTCCGGAAGATATTCATAATGGACTGAAATATCTAAAAAGATTCAAATGGAAATATCGTTTATGGGAGAATGGTTGCTGAGAAAAAAATAATCAGATAAAAAAAAGATTCAGATAAAAAGACTAGACTATGTATACAAACAAAAGCCAGATTTATAAAGGAGAGAAAGGACATGTCAAGTGTATTAGAACAATTAAAAGAAAACTATATTTTTGCAGTTATCCGCGGGAAAATCATCAGATGAAGCGATTGAAATTTCAAAACATTCTGTATTAGGTGGAATTAAAAAAATATTGAAGTGACTTATACAACACCTGAGGCTTCTAAAGCAATTACTGAATTGAAAGCTCTTTATGCAAAAAAATCAGAAGTTGTCATTGGTGCTGGAACGATTATGACAGTAGAGTTGGCTAAAGAAGCAATTGCTGCTGGTGCGGAATTTTTTTAGTAAGTCCTCACTATGATGCACATATTCAAAAGGTTGCTCATGAAGCTCATATCGATTACTTCCCGGGATGCGCAACAACAACAGAAATCGTTCAAGCGATGAATGGGGAGCAAAAATCATTAAATTATTCCCGGGTGGAGTTCTAGGGCCTTCGTTCATTAAAGATATTCATGGCCCAATTCCAAATGTAAATTTAATGCCTTCAGGTGGAGTTTCTCTAGCCAATATTAAAGAGTGGAAAGAAAAAGGCGCAGTAGCAGTAGGAGTTGGAAGTGCTCTTGGTGCGAAAGTTGCAACAGAAGGGTATGAAAGTGTCACACGCATTGCTAAAGAATTTGTGAATGCTTTGGTTGATTAATTGGAGGTAATTCATCCTTCTTAAAAAATTCTATTTAAGAAAAGAGGAGACAAGATGAGAGTCATCACTTTAGGTGAAATTTTGTTAAGATTATCGACCGCAGATGATGTACGGTTAAAAAGTACAAAAGAGTTCAGAGCCTGCTATGGTGGAGCTGAAGCAAATGTAGGGATTTCCTTAGCGCACTTTGGCCATGACGTTTCTGTGGCAACGGTTCTACCGCAAGATAATCCCTTTAAACGATGCTGTAAGTTCAAGATTACGAATGAATGGAATTGATACGAATCTAGTAGCGACAGAATATGGAAGATTAGGAACTTACTTTTTTAGAACAAGGGAAATGCAGGACGTGCTTCTCGTGTTACATACGATCGCTTATATTCTAGTATCTCCGTTTTAAATGAACTATGCTGGAATCTAGACGAAATCTTTATTGATACTGATTTGCTTCATATTTCAGGAATTCTACCAGCTCTTTCTAAGAAGTGGCAAGCTTGGGCGGTTGAAGTCGTCTGTAAAGCGAAAGAATATGGATGCTATGTGAGTTTTTGATATGAACTATCGTAGTAAGTTGTGGAGTTATGAGGAAGCCTATCCTTGTTTCCAACAAATCTTGCCTTATGTAGATATTTCTTTATCTGCAGGGAGACTCGATGCGATTCATTTTCTCCAAAGTTGCAACAGCTGAAGAAGACGTATCTCTTGAAGAAATCTATCGTCGCGTGAAAGAAAAATATGCGAATATCAAAGTGTTATATTCCACAAAAAGAAATGTCATTTCAACCAATCACCATGAGTTACAAGGTTTCTTTATGTAGGGAGAAGATAATAACTTTGTAGAGTCAAAAATCTATGATATTCAACCAGTCATTGACCGAGTTGGCGGTGGTGATGCTTTTCGCTGCTGGGTATTCTAAATGGAGTTCTTAAAAGGTTGGGAGAGTCAACAAAAGTAGTCGATTTTGGAACAGCCAGCTCCGTGTTGAAAACATACGGTGTTTTGGGAGACTGGAATCCGTTTGATGAAGAAGAAGTATTTTGACCTTTATGAATCAAAAAAATCAGGACAAATTGTTCGTTAAAAATAGATATAAAAACACTTAGACGTCAGTGTTTTATCACTGACGTCTTTTCATTAGTCTTATCATACGTTGGAAAAACTGATAAGATAATGAGAGAAATATAGCAGTGAAAGGGAAATCACTATGATAGAAAATTCTGTATGGATTCAACAAGAGATTTGAGGAGTGAAGCTACTATGTTTATCGTTCTAATATTCAAAGATGCTACGACCATCTATTTTTTTAGATGGAGAACAATTTAAAGAAACCTTTTGATCATTGGATTCATCAAACATCAAACCTGCACTCAAATTTTGTACTGATAGATTCAAGAATCGAGCAGACGATTATACACCATGGCACTCTCAGGCGTCTGAAAGCCATGCCAAATGGATTTCGGTGGGAAGGCGGCAGAACATCTTAAGTTCATTACGACCAAAGTGATTCCGTTCTGTGAAAGTGAATATGGGATTTGCTTCAAGCGCAGATAAACGTGCGATTGGAGGATATTCTCTTGGCGGACTATTTAGCTTTTATGCAGCGGTGAATACTGATTTATTCGGAACTGTCCTCAGTTGTTCTTCTTCGCTTTGGTATCCGGATTTTTCTAGCTTATTTAAAAGAACATCCCTTTAAAGCCCCTCATCCCAAAATTGTACATGAGTGTGGGGAGACGAAGAAGGACTCACTGCGACGAATTTAACTAATCACCCAAATCCCTCAAATACGATGAGCATTAAAAGATTTTTGCTGAGCCGAAATTTCAACCAGGTGATTTCAAGTTTACATTGGAAGAGGAAATCATGGAAATAATATCTCAGGACGTGCCTGGCGTGCTATTGAATGGGTAGAAGAGAATTGTAGATAATGAACAAAAAATCCACTGGTTTAACCAGTGGATTTTTTTACTAGCGGTGCCAAAGGGTCTCGAACCCCCGACCTAGCGTTTAGGAAACGCTTGCTCTATCCGACTGAGCTATGACACCCTGATACATTTATTGAACCACAGAACCTGCAATCTGTCCATACACAGTCACTTTTTCTTAACAAAATGAGGAATGACAATCTATCATCCGCAAAGCAGATCTAAATAATAAACACCAATTATGTTTTATAAACCAGAAGGTTTAGAGACCACCGATTCTATGAAATAAAAATGGAGTCCCTTGGGATTCTATGGTAGGAGTAAGAGCGAGAGGTAACTGATGCGAATATGAGACTCTAGGAATTTATTCCGTAGAGTCTCATTGAGGCTCAGTAGGTGAGAGACATCGGCTCGAACCGGTACAGCTCTTATCCCTACCATGAAGATATCCCAAAGGGACGGAATCAAAGTTTTCTAATAGCTATAGATTTTATCTCTAAATCTTCGGTTAAAGTATAAAAACCACCAAAGAAAATCTTTGGCAGTTTCAAGTTCTTCTATTTAGTTTGCTGATTGACGGCGTGAAGATTGCCAATGCGAATACAGACGGAAAATCGAATCGACCGTAAAGATAGCAAGTGCAATCATCCCGGCAGTAATCATTGTTTGACCGAAGAAGAATTTTCCTTTTTCAACATCTCCAATAAAGAAGGCATATACAGTACGATACATGCCTGCACCAGGAACGAGTGGGAAAAATCCAGGGATAAAAAATACCGTTACGGGAGCTTTAAAATAGCGTGCTGCTAAGTGCGATAAAAACGCAATGGTAAGGCCGCTATAGTAAGTAGCTAGTTGTAATCCAGAACTGTCCAAGAAGAAGAGATATACAAACCAACCAATGCCTCCAATAATCGAAATATGAATGAGGAGTCGTTTTGGTGCTTCAAAGACAATACAACTGAAGTAGACAGCGATGAGAGCACTAATCACTTGATAAATCATAAGGGGTTTGCACCTCCTGCTAACACGAGTCCCAAAGCAACAGCAATAGCGACGGAAAGAGCCGTCACAAACGCTTCAATTGCCCGAGCTGCTCCTGAGTTGTAGTCTCCGCGTAATGTATCGCGAATGGCATTTGTAATGGCGGTTCCAGGAACGGCCGGCATGATTAATCCTACAATGGAGATGCCGATTCGAGCGTCCGGAACGAAAATGTTTCTGAATCAAAATAATAATGACAATCGCTGGAATAATCGAGATGAGGTTCAACACGAATGTTCCTAATTTTAATTTCGGATCTAACTTATAAACAAATGGCATTATAATCGCTGCTACTGATGCAATGACGAGTTCAATTGGCGTTGCTCCAAATAGAGCAGCGTAGAACCCACACATCAGAATGAGGCCTATATCTTTTAGCCATTGTGGATACTCTGATTCTTTTAAGTCCTGTAATTGTTGATAAGCGGTATCTAAGTCAATTTCTTTTTGTCACTAATTTGACGCGAAATTGTATTGACTTTATAGATTCGGTTTAAATTGGTATCACGGTTTGGAACACGTCTAATTTCTGTAATAGAATCAATGCAATTATCATCTAGTGTGGCAAAGATTCCTGTGGCCATAGCAAAGGCTTCGCAAGTTTCAAAATTGGAAGTGGAGAGGATGTAGTTCATGGTTTCTTCCACTCGATAGGATTCAGCGTTACATTCTAGCATGATTTGACCTGCAAGAATGGCGGTGTCCATTAGTTTTTGCATAAGTACGCAAGTGCCTTCCTCCTTCGTTAAATTCTCTCTAAGTATAGCATAATAGAGCGGTTTTGCTAAGCGTTAATTTCGTAACTTCACAACTGTACTAATCGTGTTTTTTGAACCTAGTAATACAGATGTTCTTTTTTTGATGATTATGTAAACATTGTACTGTTTTTTAGATACATTTAGTGTATTATTAAATTAACAAAAAAATTTGGAGGGATATCCGTGGAATTATTTGAAGAATTATCACTTAAAGTGAAAGGGAAAGATGTTAAAATCGTTTTTCCAGAAGGAGATGAACCAAGAATTATCGGTGCAGCAGTTCGTTTATTAGCTGATGGACTTTTGCCAACCAATCTTACTTGGAAATGTAGATGCTATTAATGAAGTAGCAGAAGCTCGTGGATTTAACATTTCTCATTTAGAAATTATCGATCCTGAAACTTATGCGGACGATAAATATGCTGAAATGGTAGCAAGCTTTGTAGCACGTCGTAACGGTAAAGTATCTGAAGAAGATGCGCAAAAATTATTACGTGACGTAACTTACTTCGGAACAATGATGGTATACATGGGCTTAGCAGACGGATTAGTATCTGGTGCGGTTCACTCAACAGGGGACACTGTACGTCCAGCATTACAAATCATCAAAACAAAACCAGGAGTATCTCGTACAAGTGGTGCGTTCATTATGATCAACAGCGACAAATCTAAGAAATACTTATTCTCAGACTGCGCAATCAACATTAACCCTAACGCACAAGAATTAGCTGAAATCGCAGTAGAATCTGCTAAAACAGCTGAATTATTCGGTATTGAACCAAACGTTGCAATGTTAAGTTTCTCAACTAAAGGTTCTGCTAAATCTGAAGAAGCATTAAAAGTAGCTGAAGCAACTAAAATCGCTCAAGAATTAGCTCCAAACTACAACATCGACGGAGAATTACAATTCGATGCTGCATTCGTACCAAGCGTTGGTAAACAAAAAGCTCCAGACTCACCAGTAGCTGGACAAGCAACTGTATTCGTATTCCCAGAAATCCAATCAGGTAACATCGGATACAAAATTGCACAACGTTTCGGTAACTTCGAAGCAATCGGACCAATCTTACAAGGATTAAACAAACCAATCTCTGACTTATCACGTGGATGTAACGAAGAAGACGTCTACAAATTAGCGATCATTACAGCTAACCAAGCGTTGATGGAAAACTAGGATGTGAGACATCGCGGTTAGAAATCGACCACTGGACCGGAACGACGGAAGGAACGTGAAACGTTCTGCGTACGTTCCGGGAAGTGGACGCGATTTCTGCGATGGCGAACTCAACTACTAAAAACGACTCGCATCGCGAGTCGTTTTTTCTTTACTCATAATGGATTCCCTAAAGTAGAGACTTTATCTGAAAGCACAAAAAAAGCAGGTTTAAAACCTGCTTTTTTTACTTAGAAACGATTATTCACCTTCAGGAAGTACAAATGATAAAACTGCGTATGCTAAAGCTCCAGTTCCTGCAGCTAAGACAGATATTGCCCAGCCGATACGAACTAATGAAACATCGATACCATAGTAATCAGCTACACCAGCACAAACTCCCATAATTTTCTTTTCTTTTTACATTACGTGTTAAACGTTTTTTTCCAAATGAAATCACTCCTAATTGTTAAGATTATATTAAATGTATCATAGGCTATTTATGGAAAGACAATTAGTTTTACTACATTTCACGGAAAGAACTAGATTCTTTTCAAAAAAACAGATATGAATTTTCGGTGAATTTCACAAAATATTCATATTCCGACTGATATTCTTATTATGAGAATGGAGTAAATTTATATACTTTATTATTAAATAATATATCTCATCCCGAAAGATTATTTATTAGATTTCTATTTGAGAAAATCTCTTGATAGCAAGGGTTCTGGTTCATTGTTAGAGGTTCTAAATTTATAATAATTTTTTTATGAGCAAATAAATTGCTTTTAATATTTAAGTGATGATAATCTTTAATTAAGCCAAGAGAGAAGACGTCGCTTTCTTGGAAAAAAACAACGAAAAAGAAATGAGGAATTTAATATGAAAAACATTTTTATTTGTAGTAGGAAGCTTACGTAAAGGAAGTTTTAACCACCAAATGGCTGAAAAAGCAGAACAACTTTTAGAAGGAAAAAGCAACAGTATCATACTTAGACTACTCAAACCTTCCATTAATGAACCAAGATTTAGAAACTCCAGTATTACCTGAAGTACAAGCAGCACGCGATGCTATCGGTAAAGCAGATGCTATTTGGATTTTCTCACCAGTGTATAACTTTGCTATTCCAGGAACAGTGAAAAACTTAATTGACTGGATGAGTCGTGCTCTAGATTTATCAAACCCAAGTGGACCTTCTATTTTACAAGATAAAGTAGTAACAGTATCTGCATTAGCAGCAGCTGGGCATGATCAATTATTCGCTTCATATCAATCATTATTACCATTTGTACGCATGCAAGTAGTAGGTGATTTCACAGCTGCAACAATTAACCCAGAAGCCTGGGGAACTGGTGTTGTTACATTAAGCGATGAAGTAGTAGCAGGACTTGAAAAACAAGCTGAAGCATTATTAAATGCATAATTAAATTTCAAACTTAACTTAAGGAAGCAGTCTCTCTTTGAAGGAGGCTGCTTTTTTTGAACAGTATACGAACAGACATTTGCCCTAGACCTTCCTGTTATGCTAGAATTGTACTGATATAGACATAAAAAGGAGCATTATTCATGTATGAATATTTTAATGGAGAGTTAGCGCATATCTTACCAACAGCTATTGTTATCGATGTGCATGGCGTAGGCTATCAAGTGGTATTTGCAAACCCATACCGCTTGCAAGATTCTCTAAAAAAACAAATTAAAGTTTTAGTACAACAAGTTGTTCGTGAGGATTCGATTACATTATACGGATTTATCTCAAGCGAAGAACGCGAATTATTCCAACGATTAATTAGTGTTTCTGGTATTGGTCCAAAAGAGTGCGATGAGTATTTTAGCAAATGACGATACAGAAGGATTCGTGAACGCTGTAGAAAGTGGGAATGTCACTTATTTAACAAAATTCCCAGGAGTTGGTAAGAAAACAGCGCAACAAATTATTTTGGACTTGAAAGGGAAAGTTTGAAGCACTACCAGAGGAAACAACGAAAGCAGTCGTTTCAACGAACCAAGCCACTCTTGAAGAAGCGAAAAGAAGCATTACTGGGCCTTGGGTATTCTGCAAAAAGAAATTACAAAGATTTGGAAGTCACTGGAAGCTACTGCTCCAAGTACGACGCAAGAGGCATTAAAAGTGGCCTTTAAACTATTGATGAAATAATGGAGGATTATCGTGGAAGAAGAACGTTTTATTGACCAAAACCCGCCTGACGAAGTGGAAGTACAAGACGAGTTATCACTAAGACCACAGACGTTACAACAATATATCGGGCAACAAAAAGTAAAAGAAGAACTTGCCATTTATATTCAAGCGGCGCGTAGTCGTTCTGAAGCCTTGGATCACGTGTTACTATACGGACCTCCAGGACTCGGGAAGACGACACTCGCGATGGTGATTGCCAATGAATTAGAAGTTGGGTATTAAGACAACCAGTGGGTCCAGCGATTGAACGCCCAGGAGACTTAGTCGCTCTTTTAAACGACTTAGAAGCAGGAGATGTTTTATTTATCGACGAGATTCACCGATTGCCACGTGTAGTGGAAGAGATGCTGTATTCAGCGATGGAAGATTTCTTTGTGGATATCGTAGTCGGACAAGGGCCAACTGCGCATCCGGTGCATTTTCCATTGCCGCCGTTTACGTTGATTGGAGCAACAACTCGTGCGGGGGCACTTTCTGCACCGCTTCGTGACCGTTTCGGGATCGTAGAACATATGGAATACTACGATGAGGCTTCTCTGTCTGAGATTGTTAAACGTAGTGCAAATGTCTTTGATAGTGAAATTAAAGGATGAAGCCGCTCTTGAGATTGCGCTTCGTTCACGTGGGACACCGCGTATTGCCAATCGTCTCTTAAAGCGTGTACGAGACTTTTCTCAAGTATACGAAGAAGGGATGATTTCAAAAGAGATTACGCAGCAAGCATTGAAAGTTTTACGAGTAGATGCCAAAGGATTAGATCATATCGACCGTAAATTATTAACGGCGATGATCGATTTATACGATGGTGGTCCTGTTGGGCTTGGTGCCATTGCGGCGAATATTTCAGAAGATGCTGAAACCATTGAAGATATGTATGAACCTTATTTATTACAAATTGGATTTTTAAAACGGACATCACGCGGTCGTGTGGTGACGCCGGAAGGATATGCTCACTTAGGGCGCTTGTATCCTTTATCGTAAGGAAGGAAATAGAAATGAACTATACAACTAAAGATTTTGACTTCGATTTACCCGAAGAATTAATCGCGCAAACGCCATTGAAAGACCGTACGTCTTCACGTCTATTAGTGGTGGATAAAACTAAGCACACGATTGAAGATAGACATTTTTCTGATTTACTAGAAGAATTAGAAGCAGGGGATACACTTGTTGTGAATAACACACGTGTACTTCCAGCACGTCTTTATGGTACGAAAGAGGAAACGGGCGCTCATATTGAGGTCTTACTATTAACGAATACGGAGGGTGACAAGTGGGAAACACTTGTAAAACCTGCTAAACGTATGAAAGTAGGGTAGTGTTGTTTCTTTTGGAGACGGTCGACTTAAAGCAACAGTTGTCGAAGAATTAGAACAAGGTGGACGTATCATTGAGTTTTTATACGAAGGAGTATTCCTCGAAGTATTGGAATCTCTTGGTGAAATGCCACTACCACCATATATTAAAGAGCGTTTAGAAGATAAAGAACGTTATCAAACCGTTTATGCGAAAGAAAATGGATCTGCAGCAGCACCTACAGCTGGCTTGCACTTTACGGAAGAATTAATGCAACAAATCCGTGAGAAGGGCGTGAATATTGTTCCAGTCACATTGCATGTTGGTCTTGGAACGTTTAGACCTGTTTCTGTGGATTCGCTAGAAGACCATAAGATGCATTCAGAGTATTATAATGTATCAAAAGAAACAGCGGACATGATTGAAGCGACTAAAGAAAGCTGGCAAACGTGTTATTGCCGTTGGTACGACTTCGATTCGTACGTTAGAAACAGTTGCTAGAGACAACGACGGGCATGTAGTGCCTGCGAGTGGTTGGACGGATATTTTCATTTCTCCTGGGTATGAGTTCCGCGTGGTGGATGCGTTTGTAACGAACTTCCACTTGCCAAAATCAACGCTTGTTATGCTTGTCAGTGCTTATCTTGGACGTGAATTCACACTAGAAGCATATCAGCACTCCATCAAAGAACGTTACCGCTTCTTTAGTTTTGGCGATGCAATGTTTGTGCATAAATAAAGGGTAAAAGACCTTCGGTCTAACTTCGAACCATAGGGATGTCTTCATGGTAGAGATAATAGCTGTATCGGATTGAGCCTTTTGTCTCAATCCTACCGAGCTTCAAACTGACTCTAGGAAATGAATTTCCAGAGTCAGTAATTCACATCGGTTACTAATCGCTATTACTTCTACCATAGAATCCCTATGGGTCTTCGTTTGCCCTCGGTCTTTTGTGCAATTTATACATAAATATTTCTAAAGAGGAACATTCTTAATAGATGCTGATATGGTTAGTGAATACAAGAATGAAAAACGAGATTGTCGGTCAAATATTGAAGCATGGGGATGTCTTCATGGTAGTGGTAATAGTTGTACCGGCGGGAGCCAAGGTCTCTCGCCTACCAAGCCTCAAAGAACCTCTAGAAAATAAATTTTCAAGAGGTTCTAATTCGCATCGGTTACTAGTCACTATTACTCCTACCATAGAATCCCCATGCTTCTTCATTTGCCCTCGATCTTCTATGCTATTATACAAAACAGTGCTAAAAGAAGAGGGACGTTCTTCGTGAGTGATTACTAATGTGAATTTACGGGCGATAGAATTGGAATGTGTGATAGTTGTTCTAACTTCGAAGGGATAAAAATAAATAAAAAAACAGAAGTTAAGGTTCAACTCTTAACTTCTGTTTTCTTTTGATTTCATAAATACGTGTTGGATGATAAAGATAGCTGCGGTTACGAGCACTCCTACGATTACGGCGCTTTGTACGTTGTAAGGTGTTTGAGAGAGTGCACTTCCTAGGTAATAAGTAACTTGGCTAAGTATCAATCCCCATACGATGGTAACAATATATTTCACGGACAACCCTTCTTTCATTTCCCATTATAGTACAAGCAAGATTCTTTTGACAATAGATGGGTTGAAAAACTTTCCAAAAGGGAGCGTGAATGGCGAAGGTATGCTATAATAAGACGACAAATATGAGAGGAGGAACCTTATGCCGTTTACAACTTTACAAGTATTCAGTAGCTATTCATTACTCAAGAGCACGATTCGTTTAAATGAATATGTTGAGACTGGAAAAATTATTAGGTTATAAACAATTGGCCCTAACAGATGATGGCGTGCTGCATGGTGCAGTGGAGTTTTATGAGCGCTGTATTCAAAATGGAATTCAACCGATTTTAGGATGTACATTCGAGGTTGCATGGAAGAGTGATGCCTCAAGAAAAGAAATGCTCATCGTCTATGCAAAAGGCGCAAAGGGGTATGAATCCCTCCTGAAACTCTCAACTCTATATCAACAAGGGCTTACTTGGACAAAAGAAATGACGGAGTGGATTGCAAGTCATAGTGAAGATGTAAAAATCGTGCTTCCACCAATGGATAGTGAGTGGGCTGCGGCGCATTCTAAGGGCAGACTTGAAGCAGTACTTAGAGCTGTGAAGGAAGAGTATGCTGGCGTTGAGATCGCTGTAGGGGTTACTCGTGAAATGGTCGAACGTAGTGAGTTCGAAAAAATGCGTGAAGGAATTGAAGCAGCTGGAGTTCTTCCTGTTGCCTTTAGTGTCTCACGTTATTTAAATGCAACTGATTATTTCCCATGGAAAGTATTACAAGCGATTCGACTAGGGGAAACTCTCTCGTTTACTCAAGAAGATGCAACAGGGAGTGAATCTTTACCAGAAGCGACTTCGATGACGAAGGTGTTCCAAGTGGTAGAAGGTGGAGTCCTTCATTTCTAACTTAGAACAGTTTACAAAAGATTTAGTGGTGGAAATTCCTCTAAGAGACACCATGCTCCCTAAATTCCCAGTACCAGATGGGAAGACGAGTGCACAGTTCCTTTATGAATTATGTGAAGCAGCAATGCTTGAGATGAGAGTAACGACGCCCATCTATGTGAATCGTCTTAAAAGAAGAATTGGCCGTTATTCATGAGATGGGGTTTGATGATTACTTCCTAATCGTTTGGGATATTATGCGTCATGCGCGTGAGACAAAGGTATTCAAACGGGAGCTGGTCGTGGATCTGCTGCAGGTTCAGTTGTAGCATATCTCTTGCATATTACAGGTGTGGATCCGATTCGTTATCACTTGCTATTTGAACGTTTCTTAAACCGTGAACGTTATACAATGCCCTGATATCGACTTGGATTTTCCAGATGATAAGCGTGAAGATATTTTAGCGTATATCGTTTCAAAATATGGAAATCAAAATGTAGCGCAAATCGTGACATTTGGTACGCTTGGGGCGAAACAAGTGATACGTGATGTATGTAAAGTCTTTGGCGAAAACATCATCACAGTTCAGAAATTTTCAAACAATATCGCTCAAGGGAAAAGTAACATCTGGAACAAACCTATAAAGAAAATAAAGCGTTTTCGAGAACATGTGGAAAGTAGCGAGCGCAATCGAAAACTCTATCAAGTGGCAAAAGAGCTCTGGAAGGTCTTCCTCGTCATTCATCTGTCCATGCGGCCGGAGTTGTGTTGTCGCAAGATGGTTTGACGAAGACCGTTCCGTTAATGAAACGAGACAAAGGGTATTCGGCGTCACTTCAGGAAGCTGATTGGATGCTAACGCAGTATGCGATGCAGGCTGTTGAAAAAGTGGGTCTTCTCAAGATGGACTTGCTTGGGTTAAGTAACCTGACATTGCTTCATAGAGCAATTCAACAAACACAAAAATCACGAAAAAGCATTGGATATTACGAAAAATTCCTCTAGACGATGAGCGGACGTTTGAACTCTTCCAAAAAGCTCAAACGAAATGGAATTTTTCAATTTGAGTCAGACGGTATTCGCCGTGTTTTGAAGGAAATGAAACCAACTGAATTCGAAGATTTAGTGGCAGTACTCTCGTTGTACCGTCCAGGACCAATGGAGCAAATTTCTCATTTTATTAATCGTAAAAAAGGAACAGAAATCGTTCAGTATCCGCATGCATCTCTTCAAAGGATTCTTGAACCAACCTATGGTATTTTGGTCTACCAAGAACAAGTTATGCAAGCTGCAAGTGAAATGGCTGGTTTTTCTTTAGGAGAAGCGGATATTTTACGTCGTGCGATTGGTAAGAAGAATAGTGAAACTATCGCTGCACAAAAAGAAAAATTTGTGCAAGGCGCCGTTTCAAAAGGATACAAACAAGAAGATGCCGAGACGGTCTACGACTACATTGAAAAAGTTTGCCAACTATGGATTTAATAAATCACACGCAGTAGCTTATGCGATGCTGTCTTATCAATTGGCGTACTTAAAGGCAAACTATCCTACAGCGTTCTTTACAGCCTTGTTCCAAAACGCGAGTGCGAAATCATCGAAGTTACAAGACTATCTTGTAGAAGCGCGTCAATTAGGGATTAAAATATTGCCACCAAGTATCAATAATAGTTTTGCTGATTTCGTAGCGAACGATAGTGGTGTTATTGTCGGTCTCAACAGTATTAAAGGAATTAGACGAGACTTTGTTGAAAGTATCGTGAAGAACCGTTATGAGTACGGACCGTTCAAAGGGTTTCAAGACTTTGCATATCGAATGGGTGCTCAATATACAAAAGAACCACTTTTAGTAGCTTTAATTAATGCGGGAGCCTTTGATGAGTTTGGTGAAACACGGGCGACGCTGAAGGCGAATGTGGATGCTGTTGCTAAAAGTGTGAAATTCCATGGATTGAATTTATCACTTGAGGATGACTTAGAAGTAGCCTTCACTCATGTGGAAGAAGAGCCGCTCCTCCAACGCATTGGAGAAGAAATCGAAGTGCTAGGATTTTCAGTTTCGCCACATCCTTCCTCGAAATACGATCCTCTTTTGAAGAGTGGATGGATTCAAGCCATTCAAACTGCTTTTGAAGAAGGATATATGCGTTTTGTAGGATTGATTGTGGACATTCGTAAAATCTCCACTCGTAAAGGAGAGCAAATGGCGTATGTCACACTTCAAGATGCGTCAGGGATGATCGATGTAGTTGTCTTTCCATCAACACTTGCTGAAATCTATCAGCATCTTCAACAAAATACGATGGTTCTTATGGAAGGTCGTGTAAAGAGAGGACAAAAAGGGCAATGGCAATTGCAGTTAAATCGTATGTATCCGATGAGTTTTGCTGATAAGTTGCTAGCTGATTCATCTAAAAATTGCAAATTGCGATTCGTCCAGAAAAAAACATACTTCAGAAGTATACACGGAAATCAAACAACTCGTGACCAAAATATAAAGGAGTGACACCTGTTGAATTATTCCTTGTGAATAGTAAGACGCTCGTAAAGAATTCTTTTGCAAACGGTGTAAATCTTGAGTCAAAGCTAATACCTAGTCTTATCGACGTTTTAGATAAAGAATGTATAAAAATTGTAAAATGAAAAAGTTTATGAAAATGAAAGACATTTGTTCTAAAAAGTGATAAAATGAGAACAAATGGGCTTGTTCCAGTAAAAATAAATCTAAGAGGTGAATCTTTGTGAAACGCATTGCTGTTTTAACAAGTGGAGGAGACGCTCCAGGGATGAATGCCGCTGTACGTGCCATTGTACGTAAGGGTATTTATGAAGGCTTTGAAGTCTATGGAATTAACTACGGTTTTGCCGGTTTAGTAGCTGGTGATATTCGTAAATTAAATCCGTCTGACGTGAGCGACATGATTGGTCGTGGGGGTACATTCTTGTATTCTGCGCGTTATCCTGAATTCGCAAATCGCGAAGGACAAGAAAAAGGGATTGAACAATTAAAGAAATTCGGTATTGAAGGTCTTGTTGTTATCGGTGGTGACGGAAGCTATCAAGGTGCCGTTGCTTTAACGAAGCTTGGTTTCCCAACAGTTGGGGTTCCAGGAACGATTGACAACGATATTCCTGGTACGGAATATACAATTGGTTTCGATACTGCAATCAATACTGTATTAGAAGCGCTAGACCGTCTTCGCGATACTGCGACATCACACGTTCGTACGTTTATCGTTGAGGTTATGGGTCGTCGTGCTGGAGATATTGCACTTTGGACAGGGGTTGCTAGTGGTGCAGAACAAATTTTAATTCCTGAACAAGATTTTGATTTAGAAGCTGTTGCAAAAGAAATCAAACAAGGACGTTTAAATGGGAAGAAACATACGTTAATTCTTCTAGCGGAAGGCGTAATGTCAGGGGACGAACTGGCCAAAAAATTACGTGAATATGATAGTGATTTCCACACTCGTGTAACGGTTCTCGGACACGTTCAACGTGGGGGAGCTCCTAGTGCTCGTGACCGCGTTCTTGCAAGCCGAATGGGTGCCAAAGCAATCGATTTGTTAAAAGAAGATATCGGTGGCGTTTGTGTTGGCGTTAAAGCTGAAGAAATTATCTATAGTGATATCGTTGAAACATTAGCAAACGGCAAACATTTACCTAACTTAGAGTTGTATCAACTAAATAAAGAAATTTCTTTCTAAAAAAATTAAAGGAGTCAAGGACAAAAATGAAAAGAACTAAAATCGTATGTACAATTGGGCCAGCTAGTGAAGCTCCAGAAAAAAATTAGCTGCTTTATCAGAAGCAGGAATGAACGTTGCGCGACTAAACTTCTCACATGGTGACCATGAAGAACATTTAGCACGTATCAATACAATCAAAAAAATTCGTAAAGAAACTGGACGCGTAATCGCGATTCTTTTTAGATACTAAAAGGACCAGAAATCCGTACACATAATATGGAAAAATGGTGCGATTGAATTCCACACTGGTGATGTGGTTCGTATTTCAATGACTGAAGTGTTAGGAACAAAAGAAAAAAATTCTCATCACTTATCCAGAATTAATCAACGATGTTAAACCTGGATCAATTATCTTAGTAGATGACGGTTTAGTAGGTTTAGCTGTTACTGAAGTAGACCACGCAAATGGAGAAATTGTCTGCGTCGTAAATAATAGCGGTGTTGTTAAAAACAAAAAAGGTATTAACGTTCCTGGTGTTAAAACAAAATTACCTGGTATCACTGAAAAAGACCGTGCAGATATTATTTTCGGTATTGAAAATGATATTGACTTCATCGCAGCAAGTTTCGTTCGTCGTGCTTCAGACGTTCAAGAAATCCGTGAATTTGTTAAAAGAACATAATGCAACTCACATTCAAATTATTCCAAAAATCGAAAACCAAGAAGGTATCGACAATATTGACGAAATCTTAGCTTTATCTGACGGTTTAATGGTTGCTCGTGGAGACATGGGTGTTGAAATCGCTGCGGAAGAAGTTCCAATCGTTCAAAAAATGTTAATCAAGAAATGTAACACATTAGGTAAACCAGTTATTACTGCTACTCAAATGTTAGATTCAATGCAACGTAACCCACGTCCAACACGTGCGGAAGTTGGTGACGTAGCGAACGCTATCTTCGACGGTACAGATGCAGTTATGTTATCTGGTGAATCTGCAGCAGGGGATTACCCAGTAGAAGCAGTTCGTACAATGGCAAATATCTGTGTTCGTACAGAACAAGAAATCCGTGTACGTGACAAATTCAAATTAAAAGCATTCAACGAAAACGATGTAGCTGAAGCGATTGGTCGTTCAGTAGCACATACCGCTAAAAACTTAAAAGTTAAAACAATTGTTGCTGCAACAGAATCAGGACATACTGCGAAAATGATTTCTAAATTCCGTCCTGACGCAACAATCTTAGGTGTCACTTCAACAGAACGTCAACAACGTGCGTTAGCATTAATATGGGGTGTTAAACCAGTAATCGTTGATCGCGCTAAATCAACTGACGAAATGTTTGAATTATGTCTTCAAGCAGTACGTGACCACCACACTGCTAAAGAAAACGACTTAGTAATCATCACTGCTGGTGTTCCTTTAGGAATTAAAGGTACAACGAACATGATGAAAGTAGCTCGCTTATAATTCATTTGAAAATAAAAAGGTTTGAACGAATCTAAAAGGTTTGTTCAAGCCTTTTTTTATAAAATTGAGAGTGTAAGTGTAAGTGCTTCAAAGATTCATGCATATCCTTTAAGAAAAAAGGGCCCAAATTACAGGATAAAAATGACTGTAAGCCCTATTTTTGTGGTAAAATAAAAGGACAAATGTAAAAAAAGAAGGAGGTTTGTTATGACAAGTGAATTATCGACTGTTGTTCAAGCCATTATCACGGATGAAAACGAAAAAGTACTTTTTTTGTGCAAAAAGAGTGGAGAGACATTTCGTCTAAAAAAAGAACGAAGCTACAGAATCACTCAAAATTGGTGATGTAGTAACGGGATTCTTATATGAGAATTCTTCTAGTAAAAAAGTCTTTACTCTGAATATTCCTGAAGTAACAAATGAAAGTTATGGATGGGCAAGTGTGACACAAGTCAGAAAAGACTTAGGCGTATTTGTAGATATTGGTTTAGAAGATAAAGATATGGTAGTTTCATTGGATGAACTTCCAAGTATGAAAGAGTTATGGCCAAAAGCAAAAATAATCGTTTATATGTAACATTGATTAAAGATAAAAAAAGATCGTACATGGGCAACGATGGGGGATGGAAACGCACTTAATGAAAAAGTGATTCGTGGTCATAAAGGGCTGTTGAATAAAGACTTAACTGGAATTGTGACACAAGTGCGCCTTGTTGGGACTACGATTATAACTCCGGAAGGATATAAATTGTTCTTGCATCCTTCAGAACGATTATATGAACCAACGCTGGGAGAAGAAATTACTGTTCGTGTAATTGGTTTACGACCTGATGGTGTACTCAATGTATCAATGAGACCAAGAGCACATGAAGCTATTGGAGATGATGCGGAAATGATTATTGCGATGTTGAAGAATCGACCAACGCATACACTTCCATATTGGGATAAGAGTGATCCAAAAGTCATCAAAGAAATCTTTGGGATTAGTAAAGGACAATTTAAACGTGCTATTGGAAACTTGTTAAAAAGCAAAAACGAATTACACAAGAAGAAGGATTTATTCATCTGATTGAAGAATAATGAGTGGAGGCGAGTCGCTTGTCATCTATTTCTATTGAAGGGATTCAAAAGAAGTTACAAGAAGAAGGATTCAAACTAACCCTGCAAAGACAGGCAACAGTTGAGATTCTTCTTGAACATTTAAATGAACTACTGACTGCTGAAGAAATCTATATGTTTGTAAAAGAAAAAAATATCCAGATATTGGATTAGCAACAGTTTATCGAACATTAGAAATTTTAACAGATTTAGAGGTGGTTACCAGAAATATATTTGACGATGGTATTGGTCGCTATCATTTGAAACAGTCTGTTAACCGACATTTTGCACATCATTTATTGTGCGTTAAATGTGGCCAAATTCAAGAAGTTGAAGAGGACCTTCTGATTGATGTGGAACAGAAAGTGTTTGAGCAGTTTCAATTTCAAGTGCTGGATCATCGTCTGACTTTCCATGGGATTTGCAAAAATTGCCAGCAAAAGGAAGGGTAGGAGATGAAAGAGATACAATACTTTCTGGATAGTATTGCTGTTCAAGGCTTATCAGATAATACGGTTACCAGCTATAAACGAGACCTAGAGAAGTTTTCACAGTTTTTAGAAGAAGAAAAGATTAGACGTCTGCAAGATGTAGATCATACGACGATGGTACTTTTTCTACAGAAACTGAAAAAAGATGAATATGCTGTTAGTTCAACGAGTCGGATGATTAGTTGCTTGAAGAAGTTCTTCCAGTTTCTCGTGCAAGAGCGAATGGTAGAACGAGACCCAACACAACAAATTCATCCGCCAAAACCGAAGAAGCAGTTGCCAAAAGCGCTGAGCCTCGATGAAGTGAACAGGTTGCTAGAGGTACCTGACACTTCAACAGTTCTTGGGTTAAGAGATAAGGCGATGCTGGAACTCTTATATGCAACGGGGATGCGGGTGAGTGAACTCATTAGCATCGAACTGAGTGATTTGCATTTGGAATTAGGATTCCTACAAACGATTGGGAAAGGGAATAAGCAGAGAATTATTCCAATCGGTCAAGAAGCTACTAACTGGATTCAAAACTATTTGGAGTATTCCCGTCCAGCATTAGAAGACGAGAAGAAGTTATCGAATGTCTTGTTCTTGAATCATCGTGGCGGACCGTTTACGCGTCAAGGTTTCTGGAAGAATTTAAAAAAAATCGTTCAGACAGCCATGATTACAAAGGAAGTGAGCCCGCATACATTAAGGCATTCCTTTGCAACCCATATTTTAGAAGCAGGTGCCGACCTTCGGATTGTGCAGGAACTACTTGGGCACTCGGATATTAGTACGACACAAATTTATACACATATTACGAACGAACGAATGAAGGAAATATACAAACAAGCACATCCTCGTTCATAAATAAGAAAAAGGGAGATGGAATTTATGAAATTTAAAAGAATACATGTTATTGTAATGGACTCTGTAGGGATTGGAGAAGCACCTGATGCTGCAAAATTTGATGATGCAGGTTCACATACATTGGGTCACATTTCTGAAACTGTAGGCTTAAATGTTCCAAATATGCAACGTTATGGTTTAGGAAATATCGCTCCTTTAAAAACAGTTCCACCAGTAGAGCATCCAGAGGGAAGCTATACAAAACTTGAAGAAGTTTCTGTTGGTAAAGATACAATGACAGGTCACTGGGAATTAATGGGGTTAAACATTAAAACTCCTTTCCGTGTATTTCCTGATGGTTTCCCACAAGAATTATTAGACCGTATTTCTGAATTCTCAGGAAGAGGAATTGTATGTAACTTACCATATAGTGGTACGGCTGTTATTGATGACTACGGTAAACACCAAATGGAGACAGGTGATTTAATCGTTTATACTTCTGCTGACCCTGTAATGCAAATTGCAGCGCATGAAGAGATTATTCCACTAGAAGAGTTATATCGTATTTGTGAATATGCACGTGAAATTACAAAAGACGATCCATACATGATTGGTCGTATTATCGCACGTCCTTATGTGGGTGAACCAGGCAACTTCCAAAGAACTTCAAACCGTCATGACTATGCGTTGAGTCCATTTGGCGAAACAACATTAGACTTTCTTGAAGAAAGATGGTTTTGATGTTATTGCAATCGGTAAAATTAACGACATCTTTAACGGACAAGGGATTACTGAATTCGTTCGTACAAAAGACAATATGGATGGCGTAGATAAACTAGTAGAAGTATTGAAGAAAGACTTCACTGGTATGAGTTTCTTAAACTTAGTAGACTTTGATGCGGTGTATGGTCACCGTCGTAATACAAAAAGGATACGGCGAAGCGCTTGAAGCGTTTGATGCTCGTATTCCAGAAATCGTTGAAAACATGCAAGAAGATGATTTATTAATTATCACAGCTGACCACGGAAACGACCCAACATTCAAGGGAACTGACCACACTCGTGAGTACATTCCAGTGTTAGCCATAAGCAAATCATTGAAACACCCAACACACTTACCACAAGGACACTTCAGTGATATCGCAGAAACTATCAGCGAAAACTTTGGAGTTGCGTCAACTGGTAACGGAACAAGCTTCTTAAAAGAATTAAACTAATACAGAAAGAGGGAACAACATGAGCAAATACGAACAATTAGTTGAAACAAAAACGTTTTTACAAGAAAAAGGCATTGGTCATATTGATTTCGGAATGATTTTAGGTTCAGGTCTTGGGGAACTTGCTGGAGAAGTAAAGAACCCATTAATCTTTGACTATAAAGATATTCCAAACTTCCCAGTGTCAACAGTAGTCGGTCATGCTGGCCGTCTTGTATATGGTGAATTAGAAGGGAAATTTGTTCTAATCATGGACGGACGTTTCCACTACTATGAAGGTTACGATATGGAAACAGTAACGTTCCCAATTCGTTTAATGAAACTATTAGACGTTGAAACGATTATCGTTACAAACTCTGCAGGTGGTGCAAACCCAACATTTGAACCAGGAGACTTAATGATTATTACAGATCAAATTAACTACACTGGTACAAACCCATTAATCGGACCAAACGATGATCGCTTTGGACCTCGTTTCCCTGATATGAGCCATGCATACCATGAATATGGACAAGAAGTGGTTCGTAAAGCTGCTAAAGAATTAAACATCAATATTAAAGAAGGAGTATACATGGGATACTCTGGACCAACATACGAAACACCAGCAGAAATCCGCTTTACACAAGCTATCGGTGGGGATGCTGTAGGAATGTCAACAGTTCCTGAAGTTATCGTAGCAAACCACGCTGGTATCAAAGTAATTGGGATTTCATGTATCACAAACTTAGCTGCAGGAATGCAAGCAAACTTAAACCACGAAGAAGTGGTAGAAACAACACAACGCGTTAAAGAAGTGTTCAAATCATTGGTTCGTAAAGTGTTAGTTTTATATTAAGAGGCGAACCTCGAGGAGGAATGAATTTGTTAGTACCTTATTCAGCAACGAATAAAAAAATTGTGATGGGATTACTTTCTTACATCCCAGAATTCAAGGACTTTAAACGATTGCAAGAGGAAATTGAAGAAATCGCGACAAATCCATCGATTAAATGCTGGCTTTTTAAAGAAAGTGACAGTGAAAATTTTATTGGATTGATTGGTGGAGAAAGCACAACAGACACGGTTATCATTAAATACTTATCGGTGTCACCTTCGTTTCGTGGGGAAAATATTACATTCCAAATGTTAGAAGATTTAGCAAAGATGGAAGATAAAGTATTGAGTGGAACAATTGAGACGAGTGTGATTCTCGCAAAATGGAATAAACATCGTGTAAGTGAGGAACCATGGAAGATTTAACAATTAAAGTAGCTGAATACGAAGGACCGATGGACGTCCTCTTGCATCTGATTCGTGAGATGAAAATCGATATTTACGATATTCCGATGAATGAATTAACCAAGCAATATTTGAACTTCATTCATTCCATGAAAACATTGGAGTTGGAAGTGGCAGCTGAATATTTAGTAATGGCATCAACCTTATTAGAAATCAAAGCAAGGATGCTTCTTCCAAAACCAAAGTTGGAGGAGTTGGATGAAGACGGGGAGCCAATCGTGGAAGACCCTCGTGATCAGTTAGTCCAACAACTATTGGAATATCAACAAATTAAAGAAAATGCCAAAAAGCTAGAGGAGCTTTCTTTCCTAAGGGGATTACACTTCGGGAAAGAAGCAAGTGACTTGTCTTCTATGCAAGAAATTATTCCTTTAAAAGAAGGAGAAGTGACGACTCAAGATTTATGGAATGCGTTAAAGAAATTAGCGCGTAAGAATATTGCTAAGATGCCGCTAAAGGCCAATATTCAACATGAAACGCATACAGTTGAGGAATTGATGGATTCGATTATTTCAAAAATCGAGCATACAGATAAGAAACAAGTTCCATTCGAGGAATGTTTCCCAGCGTTCAACAGACATGCGATTACAACAACATTTTTAGCGATGTTACAGCTCGTTCGTGAACATCGTGTACGTTTTATTCAAAGTTCTCCATACGAGGATATTTTGATTGAGAAAAGACAAGAAAAGGAGAAAGAGAGTGACTAATTACATTTCAGTATTAGAAGGCTTACTATTTGTTGCTGGAGATGATGGGATTACATTAGAAGAAGCAAGCTATATTTTAGAACTCGAAAGAAGTGCGGTTCGTCAGTTGCTAGATGAATTAAAGAAACGCTTAGAGGACGAAAATAGTGGCCTAGAACTTCTTCTCACAGCTTCTCATTATAAACTTGTGACAAAGGCTAGTTTAAAATCCTATATCGAAAAATATGCGGTTTCTCCATATTCTTCTCAATTGTCTCAAGCTTCTCTAGAAACGTTAGCGATTATCGCTTATAAGCAACCTGTCACACGTGTGGATATTGAATCGATTCGTGGCGTTCAAAGTAGTGGTTCGATTCAAAAACTATTACTAAGAGATTTAATTGAAGAGGCTGGGAGACTAGAAACACCTGGCCGTCCAAAATTGTATAAGACAACAGCTTATTTCATGGATTACTTTGGATTAGAATCGTTGGATGCATTGCCAGATGCATCTGATTTATTCGATTTAGACTCTGAAGAAGCGAACCAATTATTTAGAGATAATCATGATTTATTTGAAGAGCTGGAAATGCGCTCTAAAGAACATCATGAAGTAGAAGAAGAGAAAGAGTAGGTTTTTTTGTGGAAAGATTACAAAAAGTAATGGCACACGCAGGTGTGGCATCCCGCAGAAAATGTGAGGCATTTATTCAAGAAGGCCGTGTGAAGGTCAATGGTGAAATCGTCAGAGAACTTGGATTTAAAGTAGGTGCCAATGATAAAATTGAAGTAGACGGGTATTCCAATTTATAAAGAAGAACCTGTGTACTTTATGTTTTATAAACCAAAAGGTGTGCTTTCAAGTGCGAGTGATGATAAAGGAAGAACCGTTGTGACGGATTATTTTAAAGATGTAGAGCAACGCGTGTATCCGGTAGGCCGTTTAGACTATGATACAACAGGGCTTCTTTTATTAACAAATGACGGAGAGTTTTCGAACTTAATGACGCATCCAAAGCATCACGTGGAGAAAAAATATATCGCCAAGGTTAAAGGTGTTCCAACACCAAGACAAATGCGTCAATTGGAACGTGGAATCGTCTTTAGATGGGAAGAAAACGTCAAACGCAATAGCTCAAATTTTATCAGTTGATACAGATAAAGGAACAGGGATTGTCGCTTTAACGATTCACGAAGGATGGAATCATCAAGTGAAGCGTATGTTTGAAGCAGTGGAATTACCTGTTATGAAATTAAAACGTGAAGAGTTTGGATTTTTAACGTTGGAAAACTTACGCGCTGGAGACTATCGTGAATTACGCTCATTTGAAGTACAGAAACTAAGAAAGCTCGCTTTAGACGAAAAATAGATTTCTATTAGGGAGTCATACAAAGAAAAACGGACTCATACTGTTGTGAGTCCGTTTTGTTTATTTATTCTTCTGTAAAGGGGCTGTTTTTTCGTTTAATGGCACCAGTTGGACAGGCTGTATAAGCATCTTTGAACTTTTCCAGCGTATCTTCTGGTAGTGGAACTGTTCCGGTATTGTTGTCTTGTTTTACAAAGGCAATCCCTTCCGCATCGTACTCGAAGATTTCAGGTGCACGTAGTTGACAGATTCCACAGGCGATACATGAGTCGCAGTCAACTTTTGTATAAATTTTTGAAAGAGAGGATTTTTTATCCATGAGTCAGTACTCCTTTTATCAAATTTGGATATTACATGCGATCAAGTCGTATGGTGTGGTTCCGTTAAATCGATTATATCGTATTTTTAACGGGAAATCGTACCATGTCGACTTTAATTGGAGTGACAGAAGATAAAACTGAAGTATTTTTGCTAGTTTACCTCATTTAAAAGAAGAGTACTTTCATCAATTAGTAGATGGATTTTTCAGTGAAGGAATAGTTAGCGAAAAATGAATCAGGCTTAGTGCTACTAAAAGAGATTCCGAAATTTTCGCTTGTGACAAATGGAAGACATGCTGTCAATTATTTGATGCATCCATATTCGTTTGCACAATTAAGAGATGTGACAAGACTTTGGGTCGAATGGATTAGTTATCACCGCTACGAAGAAACAAGCTATCGTCCTCTCATTCAAAATGTATGGTTGCAGCAATTATTTAAGAGATGGTATAAAGAAGAAAAAGAGAACATTACGCCAGTTTGGTTTAGTAGTGTTGTGGATGAATTCAAGGTTTGGTCTGAGAAACAAGAAGAATCTGTGAAAGGACATTGGGTAGGGCTTTTTAATGGAGCTAAGTCGACGGCGGCTCTAGAAAATGAGCTTGTTTCGTTATGGGGATTTACCACGGTTGAAGACTGTGAACCTCTTTCGAGATTAGTCTTTATGAAATGGGTGAGTGATGTCTTTGAGGAACCTGAAAATTCTCCAATTGCTTATGGATGGTTTTCTAAAATGGTTGAATGGATTTCTCATGAAACGAGTTCTGTTCAAGAAACAGTTCGTCTATTTGAAAAAGGATTAAAACGAACGGAGATTGCCCAGCTTCGTAAACTCAAAGAGAGCACGATTAACGACCATCTCTTAAAGTATGTGTTACTTACAAAAGAGGCATTATATGAACGTGTTGAAGAAACGAAAGCTTCCGTGGCATATAAATCCCTCTTTGAAAATGGACAATATCCTAGGTATAAAGAAGCTAAAGACCAATTTGAAGCAGAAGGGAAGAAAATGGATTTCTTCTTATTCAGATACTATCAAATTAAAAGCCTTAAAGGAGCGTGAAATGACATGGATCCAATATTGAATCGATTCGGATATGATGCGTTTAGAGAAGGACAACAGGAAGTCATCAGCGCTCTTGAGGAAGGGCATGATGCGATTGCTATTTTACCAACAGGGAATGGAAAATCATTTATCTATCAATATATTGGAATAAAGGATAAATGCAGAGTAGTCATCGTTTCGCCACTGATTGCCTTAATGGTCGATCAAGTGGCTAGTTTAAAACAGATGGGGATTCATAAAGCAGTGGCCATTACTTCTCTTATGACTGAAGTCGGAGAAAAATTATATTTTAAGTACGTTTAAAGAAGTATCAATTTATTTTTTTGTTTCTCCAGAGATGTTACAAGCGCCCAGATTCTTTAAGCAATTATCAAAAACTTGAAATTGGATTACTCGTTGTCGATGAGGGCGCATTGTATATCGCAGTGGGGGTATGACTTTAGAAGCGATTACCTATTTATTGGTAAGATGAGAAAAAGTTTAGGAAGTCCTCGAACGTTAGCGCTAACTGCCACAGCGACGACTCAAGTCATTCATGATATTTATACATTTTTAGGATTAAATAAAGAGGAGACGACTTATTTCCAAGGACATGCCTTCTTGAAGAATCGTGAAATTGATGTTATTTCGGTTGAAGGTCTTCGTAGTAAGATGCTTTATGAATTGTTGAAACGTGTGGAATATCCTTGTATCGTGTATGCACCAACAATCAAAGAGATTGAAGGATTAAAAGAATCACTCTTGGAGGAAGGGTTCACAAAAATCGATACTTTCCACTCCAAGAGACAAAGTAGCGACCGTCAAACGATTCAACAGAAATTTTTTAGAGGAGAAATCAACATTCTATTAGCAACAAGTGCTTTTGGAATGGGGATTAATCAGTCGAATATTCGTACGATTATCCATTATCAACTTCCACAGACACTTGAAGATTATGTGCAACAGATTGGTCGTGCGGGTAGAGACTTGCAATTTAGTCGTTGTATCGCCTTGGTTCATTCAGACGATTTTCCCCAAATGAGACGTAAGATTGAACGCTCCTATGAAGTAGATGCTGAGGAAGAGACGGAACTTCATCAAAATATCAAAGAGATAGTGAATGCGTTTCGTTGGAATAATGATCAAACGAGTTTATTTCATAAAAAAAAACAACGAGAGCGTAAATTAAAAGCAAGTAGAGCGAATTGAAGAATTTGCAACAACAACCTTGTGCAAAGAACAATATCTAGCTCAGTTTTTTTCGGAGGAAAAAAAGGAAAGTTTCGTGTGGGAAAGTGTAGTAGTTGTAGGCATCTTGATTTGTTTTTTTAATGGAGATTACTTCTAAGTGGAATGAAGTGGAAAAATTCAAAAAAATTCCTTTGAAGAGAGCTTTTAAAAAAATTATTTAATCTCTGATTAAATAGAGTGATTTTTAATTATTTTTATGCTACAATAGAGCTAAAGTAAAAGTTTGCACCTAAGCACATAAATATGCTATATTGTTTAGTGAATTGACTGAGGATTGTATTGGGTCAAATTAGGAGGATTTTTGATGAGTGATAACTTTAATAATGATGACTTAAATAAAAATGAAGAACAACCATGGGAAAGAAAATTTGGTGAAGATGAAAACTTAAAAAACCGTCAATTTTCTCGTAGTGCAAGAAATTCTGGTGGGAAAGCAGTAGCGCCTTTATCAAATGTACTATTATTTGTATTCCTAATTGTAATTGTTGCACCAGTATTATTTATGTGGTGGTTCTCGATTGTTAATAGCAGTAATCAAGTGAAACCTAGAACTGCTGATGATGTAATGCTTACTAAAACGGTTGAAACAACGACAGTAGCACCAGAAACAACAGTTGCACCAACTACAAAACAAGAAGCTACAACTGACAGCTCCTGAAGCAACTACGGCTGCTCCTAGACAGGCTGAAACAACACAACAAACACCTACAACAGCAGCGCAACAAAATGGAAATTACGGAACATATGTAGTTAAACAAGGAGATACTTTATACCGTATTGCTGTAAATCATGGAATGGATGTTGCTACGTTAAAACAAATTAATGGTTTATCAGGGGATAATATAGCTCCTGGAACTACTTTAAAAGTTAAACAATAATGATTAGTTAATTTTTAGAAGTCTGAGACGCAAGACGTTTCAGACTTTCTTTTTGAAAGGAAGAATAGAATGCAAGTTGCAATTGATGGACCAGCTTCATCTGGAAAAAGTACGATTTCAAAATTGATTGCTAAAGAAACGAATTTTCTATATTTAGATACGGGTGCAATGTATCGTGCAACAACATTGGCTTTTTTAAGAAATAATATTGCAGTAGTGGATGCTAAAGCAATCAATGATTTATTAGATAAATTAGTAATTAGTTTTAGAAATACGGATCAAGGCCAACTCGTCTTCTTGAATGGGGAAGATGTTACACATGAGATTCGTGAGCTTGAAGTTACAAGGAAATGTATCTGAAGTTTCAGCGATTAAATCAGTAAGAGCAAAAACTTGTTCAAATGCAAAGGGAAATTGCTGAAAATCATTCCATTATTATGGATGGGAAGAGATATTGGAACCGTAGTACTTCCAAATGCTGAATTGAAAATTTTCTTAGTAGCTTCAGTTAAAGAACGTGCATTACGCCGTTTCAAAGAAAACCAAGAGAAGGGTATTGAATTATCTCTTGAAAAGCTAGAAGAAGAAATTGCTCATCGTGACTATTTAGATAGTACTCGTAAAAGAGTCTCCTTTGAAAAAAGCGGATGATGCAATTGAAATCGATACAACAAGCCTATCAATTCAAGAAGTTGTTTCTAAAATTACGAATCTTATCCAAGAAAAGTTAACGAATTAACCAGATTTTACACAAAAACACTAGAATTCGTTTTCATTTAGTGGTATGATTGTAAATGGATAAAAAGTTTGATTTTACACAAAAAGTAAACTTTGCGTTCGCATGAATTGTCGCGCTAGGAGGAAGTCACATGTCAGAATTACAAACAATGCAAGATGCGCTAGATATCGTTAAAGATATTCAAATCGGAGATTTAGTACAAGGTGAAGTATTAACTCTACAAGATAAACAAGCCATCGTCGGAATTATCGGTGGAGGTGTTGAAGGGGTTATTCCTTTCAATGAATTATCAACATCACCAGTGGAACGTGTAGAAGACGTTTTATCAGTAGGAGATGTTGTTGATTTAGTAGTCATCAAACAAATCAAAGATAAAGAAAATGGAAGTTTCTTACTTTCTAAAAAACGTGTAGATGCACGTAAAGTTTGGGAAGAAATTCAAGCTAAATTTGATAATAAAGAAATTATCGAAGCTCCAGTTGTGGATGCTGTTAAAGGTGGTTTAGTAGTAGATGCAGGAGTTCGTGCTTTCGTACCAGCTTCTATGGTATCAGACCACTATGTTGATAACTTAGCTCAATTCAAAGGCCAAACATTAGCTTTTGAAATCGTTGAAATCGAACCAAGCGAAAATCGTTTAATCTTATCACGTAAAAACTTAGTTGCAGCTGAAAAAGCAGCTAAGCGTGCAGCTGTATTTGAATCAATTCAAGAAGGTTCTGTAGTGACTGGTAAAGTTGCTCGATTAACAAACTTCGGTGCGTTTATCGACTTAGGTGGAGTGGACGGATTAGTTCATATTTCACAAATCTCTCATGAACATGTTGCAAAAGCAAGCGACAAATTAGAAGTTGGCCAAGAAGTTCAAGCAAAAGTTATTTCTGTAGATCCTGAAAGCGGACGTGTATCATTATCAATCAAAGATACATTAGCAGGACCATGGGATAACATTGAAGAACGTGCTGCAGTTGGTTCAGTATTAGATGGTTTAGTAAAACGTCTAACTACTTTCGGAGCATTCGTTGAATTATTCCCTGGAGTAGAAGGATTAGTTCACATCTCACAAATCGCTCACCAACATATCGCAACACCACACGAAGTTCTTAAAGAAGGTCAAGAAGTTCAAGTGAAAGTTCTTGAAGTTCATCCAGAACAACAACGTATTTCTTTAAGTATTAAAGCTTTACAAGAAGCTCCAAAACCTGAAAAAGAAGAAGTTGAAGAAGTGGTTGAAGAAACTTACGAATTACCTGAAGAAGATGTTTCATTCTCTTTAGCTGATCGTTTAGGTGATCAACTTTCTGAACTTAAAGTTGAAGAATAACATTCATATAAAAGTTAAGTGGAAATAGTCTGGACTGGTTCCAGACTATTTTTATGATAGAATTAGAGAAAAAGGAGGAATAGTATGTCAACACCAGTTATTGCCGTTGTAGGAAGACCAAATGTCGGAAAATCTACAATTTTTAACCGTATTGTCGGAGAACGTATCTCTATTGTAGAAGATATCGCCGGAGTCACTCGTGACCGTATCTATTCTGAAGGTGAGTGGTTAGGTCACTCATTTAATATTATCGATACAGGTGGAATTGACATTACGGATGAACCATTTATGTCAAACATCCGTATGCAAGCAGAGATTGCGATGGAAGAAGCAGATGTGATTATCTTCCTTACAAGTGTGAAAGAGGGCGTGACAACGACTGACGAACACATTGCAAAATTACTCTATCGTACAAATAAACCAGTTTTACTTGCTGTTAACAAAGTGGATAACCCAGAATTACGTTCAGAAATTTTTGATTTCTATGCATTAGGATTCGGCGAACCATTTCCAATCTCAGGAAGTCATGGGTTAGGTCTTGGTGATTTATTAGATGCAGCTGTTAAAGCTTTCCCTGAAGATAAAGGAGACGAAGAGGATAAAGATGTAATCAAGTTTAGTTTCATCGGACGTCCAAACGTAGGGAAATCGAGTTTAGTGAATGCGATGCTTGGTGAAGAACGTGTAATTGTATCGAATGTTGCAGGAACGACACGTGATGCCATCGATACAACTTTCGAAGACGAAGAAGGTACTGTCTTCAAGATGATTGATACTGCCGGTATTCGTAAGAAAGGTCGTGTCTTTGAATCCACTGAAAAATATAGTGTTCTTCGTGCCTTAAGAGCGATTGAACGAAGCGATATTGTTTGTGTGGTCTTGAATGCCGAAGAAGGAATTCAAGAACAAGATAAGAAGATTGCTGGATACGCTCATGAAGCCGGTAAAGGTGTCGTTATTTTAGTGAATAAATGGGATACTCTTGAAAAAGATAATTCAACGTATAAAGAGTTTGAGGACAAGATTCGTCAAGAATTCCTATATTTATCATACGCTCCGATTATCTTTGTATCTGCAAAAACGAAACAACGTCTCTCAAAAATCCCACCAATTCTAAAAGAGATTCATGAAGTTCGTTCACGTCGAATTTCATCTTCAGTGCTGAACGATGTATTGATGGATGCTATTGCCATGAACCCAACTCCAACGGATAAAGGAAACAGATTGAAAAATTTACTATATGACACAAGTAGCGATTCAACCACCTACGTTTGTTACTTTTTGTTAACGATGTAGAATTGATGCATTTTTTTCATACGAGCGGTTCTTAGAAAATAGAATTCGTTCTGCTTTCGGTTTTGAAGGGACTCCAATCCATATGATTACCCGTCAAAGAAAGTAAAAAAAATCATATCTATCTTATAAAAAGACGATATAAACCATTGAAACTATTCTCTTAGAATGTTATACTTTAGAAGAAATCAAAACTATTTAGATTTCCAGATTAGTTGGACCACTCAACAAAAATCTGATAGAAATTCTTATTTGATGGAGGTGAAACTAAAATGGCTAACAAAGCAGAATTAGTAGATCGCGTTGCTAAAAAAAACGCAATTAACAAAGAAAGATGTTTCAGCAACAGTTGAAGCTTTATTCGAAACAATTCAAGAGGCTTTAAAAGCAGGTGAAAAAAGTTCAAGTTATCGGATTTGGTAACTTTGAAGTTCGCGAACGCGCTGCTCGTAAAGGACGTAACCCTCAAACAGGTAAAGAAATTAAAATCAAAGCTTCTAAAGTTCCAGCATTCAAAGCTGGTAAAGCTCTTAAAGATGCAGTTAAAAAAATAATTCAATTGAACTATTTTTCTTAGCAAGAAGTTTTTAAATGGTGTTATATTAGAGATATCTCTATATAATGCCATTTTTTTATTATATACATATTTATTAATAGTTTTTTTATTATATCAAGGAGAATTTATGACTACAGTAATTAAAGAGATACAACAAGCTTTTAGAAGAACAAGATATTGAAAAAAAGTATATGAATCTTATCATCGATTTTTTTCGATCATTTTGACCCAGAAAATGACCTTCAAGAGATGGCGGACTTGGCAACATATTCTGTATCCATCGGGTTCTATGAAGAAGCAAAAAGAGCTCTGTTACGACTTACAGAAGTTGAACCAGATGAAGCGATTTGGACGATTTTACTAGCTGAAATTTTAGTTGCTGAAGGTGAAACAGACCAAGCATTATCGATTCTGTATGATATTCCAGAAACAGATCCAGACTATCCAAGTGTATTGGTGGTACAATCAGAAGCATATCGTGAAGAAGGGGACTTTGATTTAGCAGAGAAAAAACTCTTAAAAGCAAAAGATTTGGAACCGGATGAAGCTATCATTGATTTCTACTTAGGAACATTATTATTTGAAGCGGGTAGTTTCGAACGTAGCGCCTTTTTCTTAGAGCGTTTCTTAAAGCAAAAATCCAGAGGAAACAGGGGAAGAGGAACGTGCACAAGAATTGTACGTTGAAGCAACTTTGAGAATGGGAAATAAAGAGCCCTTAGAGCAATTTATTGGGGAAGAGAGTATTGACGGGCTATCAAGTGATTTACTCACTCAAATGGCTTCGTATGAGTCTATTGAGGGCAACTACGAAAAATCTCTCGAGTACTATATGGAACTTCTAGAACGTGAACCTGAAAATAGTGAAGTGACACTAAACGTAATTCAATGTCTCTTAATCTTAAAACGTGATGAGGAAGCAAAATCCTATGCTAAGAAATGGATTGCTTTTTGATGAATTGAACGATGAAGCACATCGTATTCTTGGACAAATTGAAATTGCAACAGGGAATCAACAGGAAGGATTACTTGACTTAAAAGAAGCCGTAGACTTAAATAATGATTCAATTCTCAATGTGACAAGCTATGTTGAAGCATTGAATGATGAAGAAGAATATGAGGAAAGTATTGCATTTCTTGAGAGTCTAGAAACAAAAGAAGATGCAGTTATTCTTTACTTATTTGCGAAAACTTATGAAGCAATGGAAGAGTACAGTGAGGCATTCAAGAACTATCAAAAGGCCTATGAAGCAGGGGAAAGTTCCTTAGAATTCTATGAAGATTACATTCGATTTATGATTGAAGAAGGTAGAAAGGAACAAGCAAAAGTAGTTCTACAAGAAGCTTTGAAATTAGATCCGTTTAATCCAGAGTTTATTCGTTATTCATTTATTTTTTTGAAGAATAGGAGTGGTATAATGTTTAACCCAAGTTTAGAAACCAAGAAAAAGTTTATTTCGTGGTTTATTTCGAACCATTCTTTAAAAAGAAGAGAATCCCTTTGGATTTTGAATTATCTTTTAAACCATGAATTATTATTGAAACAAATTCATTTTGTTGAACATGTAGAATCAACTCCAAAAGGAATGTTGTTTTCAACGATTAAACCTGCTCAAGAATCCTTCTTATTTTTTAAAGAAGGCACCTCTTTTGATAATCCAGAAGTTGCTTTTCATGATATGCGTCTTCATTGGAAAGAAGATTGTTTCGTTGAACTTGATTTTCCAAACGCATATAAAAGTATGGTAAGTTTTGGTGTGTTAGAAAAGAATCCGTATTTCATTTCAGAACTTGATGAAATAGATTCTGTAACAGAAGAACTACAAACCATTCAAAAGGAAGTTCAAATCTCGCAGTTAAAACTAGAAATCAATGAAGCACTTGAAAAAATGGACTCAGACCTCTTTATGCAATTAACAAATCGATTAAAGGAGTTAGAAAATGAATAAATTTAATCGAAAAATTGACATTCTATCGGTTCCACTTTTTGTTGCAGCTTTACCTGTTTTACAAACCTTAAAGAAGGCTGGACATGAAGCCGTATTTGTTGGAGGGTCCGTTCGAGATTTAGTGTTGGGTAAAGAGATTTCTGATGTTGATATAGCAACAAGCGCGACACCAGAAGAAGTTAAATCTTTATTTACTCATACGGTTGATGTAGGTATTGAACATGGCACAGTATTAGTCATTTATCATCAAGAAAATTATGAGGTTACAACCTTTAGAACGGAAGGGACTTATCAAGATTTTTAGACATCCGGATTCTGTTACCTTTGTTAGAAGTCTTGAAGAAGATTTAATGAGACGGGACTTTACCATTAATGCATTAGCTATTAATGATCAAGAAGAAATTGTCGATTATTTTGATGGACTTAAAGACTTGGAAAACTCTATCATTCGATGTGTTGGAAACCTATGGAGCGTTTTTAATGAGGATGCGCTTCGAATGATGAGAGCTATACGATTTGCAGGTCAATTAGGTTTTACAATAGAATCGAAGACGTTTAATGCCATTCGTGTTCTGAAAAGTAATTTAGAACGTGTTGCGGTGGAGCGAATGAAGGTAGAATTTGAGAAAATGATTGTTAGTTTGCATCGTAACAATGCGTTTCTTGCATTTATCGAATCGGATTTGTATCAATCATGTCCGGATTTTGAAAATTCTAGAGAAACATTGAAAAAAATTGGAGAGTTTCAATGAGTTCTATGTCGATTCTACAAGCGTGGGTTTTATTTGCGTATTATAATCAATTAAGTGCTTCCGAGCTAAAAAAAGTATTAAAAAATTGGAAATCTTCAAATGAGCAAATTTCTGAGACGTTGATAGGATATCAAACGTTTCTTAAGCGTTTAGATAAAGAGTGGGATTCATTCATGGCATACGAATGTACAGAAAGGATTGCTATTGAAATTGAAGGATTACTCCCTGGACTTGGTAGAACTGAAAATCATAATATCTTAACTCAAGTGTATAAAACTTTACCTATTCATTCTATGCAAGATATTCAGATAGATGGATTTGGTGTAAAAAGAAGCATTAAAGCTTGAAAAAAATGGGGCCAAAAGATAGGGAAAAGTTCTTCAAGCAGTTGAGAAGGCCATATTATCTGATGAATTAAAAAAATGAAAACCATGAAATTGTTGATTGGATAAGGAACCATTTTTCTCGAAAAATTAATGCTATGAAATCAATTTCATTTTTTTCATTTATTAGTATTAAGTCTTGAATGAAAGGCGTTTCAATGGTAAAATTAATCTTGTAAGCAATAATATTTTTAAGGAGTGACCCTATATGAAAAAGGTTATGTCAGGTTTACGATTTGTATTTAGAAATGGAGAAACATGGACGATTAATCGCCGTTTGATTGGTGACTTATGGATTAAAAAGTTACAACTTCATTTGGACGTATTAACGGTGGAGAATTCCAAGAAATTCACCCATGTGAATCATTACGTATTGAAATCTTACTAGAAGCTGACCACGTAATGTCTGAAGACATTAACTTAGGTGGATTAGAATTAGGTATGTTCGAACGTGTTAAAAAAATATAGCGATATTGAATTAATGGATATTTTATATTTAGATGGAAATCATCCAAAATCAGATGTAGTTGTTGAAACTGACCGCGTTTATTTCCCATACAGCCCTGTGGATGAAGATGGAAATGACAACAAATTCCAAAGTTCAGCTATTGGATCTCACGGAAACTTATTTATTGTAATCGATCCTGAAAAATCTGTAGAAGATATCTATCCTGAAATTTAATGAATTTAGAAAGTCTAAGACTGTTTTGTCTTAGACTTTTTATATTAAAAATTTTTATATAAGAGGCTAGTTCTTTTCAAATTTTTAAAGGTATAATGAAGCCAGAATAATTTAAAGGAGAGAGAGTATGAAAGTATGTTTTTATTGCAGCTGAGGCAGCTCCTTTCGTGAAAGTTGGAGGTTTAGGAGATGTTATTGGCTCTCTACCGAAGGCGCTTCGTGAACTGGGAATAGATGCTCGAGTAGTATTGCCCCTATATTCTAGCATTGATCGTGAACGATTTGGATTAAAATATAGAGGATATCAGTTTGTTGATTTAGGTTGGAGACACTTATATTGTGGAATATTTGAAACTGTAGTTGACGGCGTTCCGTTTTATTTTATTGATAATGAACAGTACTTTAAGAGAGAGAGTATCTATGGACAATTTGATGATGGTGAGCGATTTGCTTTCTTTTCTAAAGCTGCTCTTGAGATTTTACCTGGTGTTGACTTTAAACCAGACATTGTTAACGTAAACGATTGGCATACAGCTCTTTCTGTCATTTATTTAGATGTGTTGAAGAGTAGAGAAGCAGATTTCTACAAAAATATGAAAAGCGTTCTTTCGATTCATAATATTGAGTTTCAAGGACGATTTAACCCGTATGAAATGGGAAATCTATTTGGTTTAGATAATAAATATTTTCGATGCGTTAATTTATAATGGTGATTTAAATTTATTAAAAGGTGCTATTCAACTCGCGGATCGTATCAATACTGTTAGCGAAACCTATGCTCGTGAGATTTTTAGATCCCTTATTTTTCATACGGATTAGATAAAAATTTTGATTGTTGAACAAGGAAAATTAAAAAGGGATTTTTAAATGGAATTGACATTGAAAAAAATTTAATCCTAAAACAGATCCGATTATTCCTATTAACTATGATATCCATACTTTTTGAAGATAAAGTAAAGAATAAATTAGAACTTCAAAAGGAGTTAGGATTAGAAGTAAGCGAGGATATTCCATTAATTGGTATGGTTACAAGATTAACTCATCAAAAAGGAATTGACCTTTGCTATTACAGGCTAGCGAAGATATTTTTGAGAACAGGGGCACAGTTGGTTGTGTTAGGAACCGGTGACGCTCATTATGAGAGTGCATTACGTTCTCTCGAAAATTATCGCCATGATCGAGTTCGCAGCATCCTTCTATTTTCCAATGAAATGTCCGCAAAAATATATGCTTCCAGTGATATTTTCCTAATGCCTTCTAAAACCGAGCCATGTGGGTTATCACAATTAATTTCGATGAGATACGGTACAGTTCCAGTTGTTCATCGTGTAGGGGGCTTGCGAGATACTGTGATTCCTTTTACTGGGGTAGAAGGAAATGGATTCACGTTTGAAAGTTTCCAATCAGGAGATATGATGGATGCAATTTATCGTGCAGTAACTTGTTTCTACCAATCACCTGATGAATGGAATCAAATTATCAAAAATAATCTCAATAAAGATGTTAGTTGGGAAAAATCTGCTAAACAATATTTGTCGTTGTATCATGAAGTGCTGTAAGAAGAAAGAGGAAATAAATGGTTGATAAGAGCTTAGTAAGTCGTGTTGACAATTCGTTAAAGAATCAATTTGGTGTTACTATTTCGAAACGCAAGCAAGCGTCAAGTCTATGAAGCATTAATGAGATCTGTTCGTGATATTTTAATGGAAAAGAAATTTAGTTATGAACAAACTTTAAAACAAACTCGTCAAAAACGTGCTTATTATATGTCAATGGAATTTTTAGTTGGGTCGTACTTTTGAGAAATAATTTATTTAATTTAGGACTTGAATCGGAAGCAAAAAAATTACTTAAAAGAAAAATAATTTTTTTCTTTAAATGAAATCTACAATATGGAACCAGACCCAGGACTTGGAAATGGTGGTCTTGGAAGACTTGCTGCTTGTTATTTAGATGCATTAACAAGTAATGAGTATCCAGTAACAGGGATTTTCTATTCTCTATGAATATGGTATCTTTAAGCAAGTTATTACTAATGGTTGGCAACAAGAGTTTCCTGATCAATGGTTGGATTTGGGGAAATATGGTTTAGTATATCGTAACGATGAAGAAGTCGAAGTAAGGTTCTATGGTGAGTTAGAACAAGTGATAACAGATACGGGTTTTAAAAAGTAATCCATAAAAATTACACCTCTATCCAAGCAGAACCTTATGATTTATTGATTTCAGGATATGACGCTTCTGCAGTAAATACACTACGTCTATGGGAAGCAAAAAGCCAAAAACAGGCTTCAATATGAAACTATTTGAACGTGGGGAATATACTAAATCATCAGAGGCTGAAGCGATTGCGTCTTCTATTTCTAAATTATTATATCCAGCCGACGTTACTAACGAGGGTAAAGAGTTACGAATTAAACAACAATACTTCTTTATTAGTGCTTCATTACAACAATTAGTGAAGAACCATTACCATGAATTTGGTACATTAGAAAACTTTTCTGAACACGTTGCGCTTCATATTAATGATACCCATCCTGCTATGGGTGTTGCTGAATTAATGCGCTTATTAGTGGATGAATATGGCTATGATTGGGACAAAGCATGGAAAATTACGACAAAAACATTTGCTTATACAAACCACACGATTATGGCAGAAGCTTTGGAAAAATGGGCAGTTTCATTATTCCAACCAATTCTTCCTCGTATTTATTCTATTATTGAAGAAATTAATAGACGATTCTGTTTATGGGTAATGGAACAAGGAAAAGAATATACCTTAAGTGATACAGCGATTATTTATGACGAAATGATTAAGATGGCAAATCTTTCAATTGTGGGCAGTCATTATGTGAATGGGGTATCAAAACTGCATAGTGATATTCTTGTTCGTGATACTTTTAAAGCATTCAACGAATTATATCCAGGAAAATTTGGAAATGTGACGAATGGTATAGCTCATCGACGTTGGTTGGGACAAGCCAATCCGGAGCTAGCCTCTTATTTAGAACAATTAATTGGAAATGATTTTATTAAAGATCTTTCTGGCATTTCTAAATTGAATGCCTATAAGGATGACGAAAATGTTTTAGAGGCACTTAGAGAAATTAAACTAAAGAAAAAAGAGCAGTTAGCAGACTATATTCGTGAAACTCTTGCGATTTCAGTAAATCCTCATTCAATCTTTTGACGTACAGGTGAAGAGATTACATGAATACAAACGTCAATTATTAAATGCTTTGCACATTGTGTATCTTTACCATGAGATTAAATACAGCGGATTACGTCCGACACCACGCACATTTATCTTTGCTGCGAAAGCTTCTTCAGGATATCAAATGGCGAAAAACATTATTAAATTCATTCACTCGATTTCTCAAATGATTGAAAGTGACGAATTAGTGCGTGAATATATTAAGGTAGTATTTATTCCAGACTACAAAGTAACGTTAGCAGAAATCATTTTGCCAGCTGCGGATGTCAGTGAACAAATTTCTCAAGCAGGTAAAGAAGCTAGTGGTACAGGTAATATGAAATTAATGTTAAATGGTGCAGTGACTCTTGGTACAATGGACGGAGCGAACGTGGAAATTTACGAAGCTGTAGGAGAAGACAATATCGTCATCTTCGGTTTAGAAACAGAAGAAGTAGAAGCGTTATATGCAAAAGGCTACAAGCCTTGGGAATACTACAATAATTCACCTAAGATTAAGACAGTTCTTGATTTCATCCGTACAATGACGGTTGGTGGAATGAATTTCAACTTCATCGTGGATTATTTATTAACTCAAGATCATTATATGTGTCTTGCAGATTTTGATAGCTATGTTGAAGCACAAGAACGTATTGAAAAAAAGCCTATAATGATTCCAATAAATGGATGAAGATGAGTCTAGCAAACATTGCAAACGCTGGAATATTTTCAGCAGATCGTTCTGTGGAAGAGTATGCGAAAGATATATGGCATATAAAAAAGGTAGAAGGTTAAAATAAAAAGAAGATTATCACAACCGTGATAATCTTCTTTTTTATTTTTTTGATTTTATAAACTGCAAACCCAACAGATGGAATGATTAATCCTTTAGGATGGTTACGTGTAGGAGTGCTAGAAAATAATTGTTTACCATGTAATCCTTCTACGAAGTGAGAATGGTTGTTGATATTTACTGCACAAATAAGAGATTCTCTTTGGTAAATTAAACAACCATCTTGACAGTAAATAACTTTAAAATCTCCTTTGAACTCTTCTTTATAATCATTTCTAAATTTTGTTAGAGATAAATAATGTTCAAAAAAATCTCTTGATTCATTTTTTTGCTTTATCAAAAGTTTTACGATTGTATGGGTCTCTAAATCCTTGCATTCCAATCTCATCTCCATAATAAATAGATGGGACACCAGGAATCGTGAATTGGATAAAACTTGCTACTTTTAGTTTCCTAATAGCATCTTCTAGCATATCTCCAGATAACTCTAAAGTAGGTCGTTCGTGGAGAGGGACATCCTCAGTATTATTAAAACCAAGAGATGTTAAGATGCGTTCAGTATCATGGCTATCTAATAAGTTCATTAATACTTCTAAAGCAGGTTTTGGATAATGGTCAATGATTTCTTCAAGAGCATATTTTAATGCTGAAGCATCTTTTGTTTTAATAAACTCTATAATTGCATTTTTCCAAGGATAATTCATTACACTATCCAATTGTTCTCCAAGGAAATACTTTCTACGACGATCATAAGCTACTTTAGTTGTCGCATCTTCCCATACTTCTCAATAATAAGTGCTTCAGAATCGGTTTTCTTTACTGTTGTCCGAAGTTCATCTAAAAACTCGTCAGGAAATTCATCCGCCACGTCTAGTCGCCAACCAGAAATTCCTAAATGTTGCCAAAATGGGAGAACCCCATCGCTTGGATTGTTTATAAAATCCATATAAGATTTGTTTAACTTATTAACGGTAGGAAGGTTGGAAAAATCCCCACCATGAATGATAGGTATCAGGGTAGTGCATAAAATTAAACCATGAATAATATGGAGAATTGATTGAATTAAAGGCACCATTACTTTCATAGTGTCCTTGTTTATTAAAGTAAATACTATCATCACCAGTATGGCTGAATACACCATCTAGAATAATATGGATACCATGCTTTTTGAAAAGCTCACATAAGTCCTTAAAGTCATCATTTGTACCTAAATACGGATCGACATTAAAATAGTCAGCAGTTGAATACCGATGGTTATCTGGACTTTCCATAATTGGATTCAAATAAATACAATTAACATTTAGTTTTTTTAAAGTGTTCTAGTTCCTCTTCAATTCCCTTTAGATTTCCTAAGAAGAAATCTTGAGCTTTATAATTTTCATGAGTGATTCCTGAATCGGGATTATCATTCCAATCAGAGTGTTTAATTCGAACCTCTTCATTACGAGCAATTGGGGCTTTATATTTGTTACTTTTTTAAAACGATCAGGGAAAATTTGATACATAATTCCACCTTTAAACCAATTTGGAGTGTGGAATTCTTTATCATATACAGTTAATTGCCAGCAATTCACTTCATCAAAGTAGAGTGTAGGAACTGCCTGAAATTTGTTATTGCTTAAAAAATACATCCCGATTTCTGATCGAACCTCAAAGTAGTAGAAGTAAAGACCGGTATCTAATTTAGAAATTTCAAAAAGTATATAGAGTCCCATCCGCTTCAATCTTAGATAGACTTGGATGTAACACATGTATTTTTTGAGTAAAATCTTCTTTTAGAATCAATTGTAACGATGAAAGAGGAGTGTCTTTAGTCACTTTTACTTGTATAAAGACAGATTGTTCATTGGTCACTGCACCAGCAGGATACTTATTCATAAGTGAGTGATATTGAATCATTAGTAACCTCCTTTTTATTTATAAATCTAGTTTCATTGTAATACAAACTTCTTAAAAAGTGATAACAAAAACGAAGAATTGAAAAAAATATTATAGATACAACAATAAATAACATGAAAATTCACACAATAGTATAGGAAAAATTAAAAAAATATGATATAATTTATAAAAGAGAAATTGTTCAACTAGTAACATTTTTCTAATTTTTTTATCCAGAACTTGAAAAACGCTTATCTGTATAGTAAAGCGATTTGAAAAAGGAGTGATTGTCAAGTGCAAGAAATGGCAGAGTATTTATTTCATGAAGGCAGAAACTTTCATAGTTATGATTATTTGGGTAACTTTCTAACTGAAGAAGGTTGTACATTTTCGAGTATGGGCTCCTAATGCCAAAAGAAGTCTATGTGACTGGTGAATTTTTGTAATTGGGAACCTACTAAATATGCTATGAAACGAATAAATGATAATGGAATTTATGAAATAACAATTCCAGGAATTAAAGCAATTTGATGCTTATAAATATGTCATCATTCCTTATAATGGAGATTTTCTTTGGAAAGCTGATCCGTATGCAAGACATGCGGAAACAAGACCCAATACGGCATCAAAAGTATATGAATTTCCTGAATTCACATGGTCTGATTCAAAGTGGATAGAACAAAGAAATATTCCATATCAAAATGCTTTAAATATATATGAGGTAGAATTAGGATCTTTTAAGAGAAAAAGAGAATGGAGAATCATACTCTTACCGGGAATTAGTGGATGAATTGATCCCCTATGTAAAAAGAGATGAACTATACCCATATCGAATTACTTCCAATTACGGAATATCCATATGATAAAATCATGGGGATATCAAGTGACAGGCTTTTTTGCCGCAACATCTAGATTTGGGACTCCTGAAGACTTTATGTATTTTGTGGATGAATGCCACAAAGCCAATATAGGAGTTATTTTAGATTGGGTTCCGGGTCATTTTACCAAAGACGCTTTCGGATTATATGAATTTGATGGAACGCCTTGCTACGAGTATGGAGACCTCCGAAAAACAAGAACATAAAGGCTGGGGGACAAGGGTCTTTGATTATGGAAGGTCAGAAGTGCTATCTTTTCTATTTCTCTAGTGCTGTTTTTTTGGATTGAGAAGTTTCACATTGATGGCTTAAGAGTCGATGCAGTCAGTTCGATGTTATTTTATAACTACTGTAGAAATGAAGAAGAGTCAGCAAGAAATATATACGGTGGCTTTGAAAATCTTGAGGCGATTCATTTTATTAAAGAACTGAATCAATTTGTGAGAACTCATTATCCAGGGGTGATGATGATTGCTGAGGAGTCTACTTCTTATGAAGGGGTAACAAAACCGGTTGAAGAAGGAGGCTTAGGATTCCACTTTAAATGGAATATGGGATGGATGAATGATTCCCTTGATTACTTAGAAACAGATCCTTTGTTTAGAGGAGGAATTCATCATCAATTTACTTTTTCTATGATGTATGCATTCACTGAGAATTATATTTTACCTATTTCTCATGATGAAGTCGTTCATGGAAAGAAATCTCTAGTAGATAAAGCGCCGGTATCTTACGAAGATAAGTTTGAAAATTACCGTGCCTTTATGGGATATATGATGGCACATCCGGGAAAAAAATTAAACTTTATGGGAAATGAAATTCCGCAAATTATTGAATGGAATGAAGAAAGAGAATTAGATTGGTTCCTACTAAAATATCCGATTCACGATGCTACTCATCGTTATGTGAAAGATTTGAATGCTTTTTATAAGAAACATTCAGAATTATGGCAGTTAGATGGTGGATGGTCAGGATTCAGGTGGCATGAGGTTCAAGATATTTGGAATAATGCTTTTCGCGTTTTCTAGAATAAATGAATCTGGGGATGAAATTTTAGTTATTTCTAATTTTCTCAGGGAACTTAATCAGAAATTATAAATTAGGGTGTTTCTAAATGGGGTAGTTATAAGGTTGTTTTAAATTCTGATGCAAGAAAGTATAACGGAAGTGGGCTTATCAATAGAGCTCTTCACACAAAAACTCAACCACATAAAGAGTTTGATTATACTTTGGAGGTAAATGTACCACCGTTTTTCAACTTTGTATATTATTAATAATAATTAATCGGAGGATAAACATATGGCAAGAAAAAAAGAAATTGTTGCAATGCTACTAGCTGGTGGACAAGGAACACGTCTCCAAGTTCTTACGAAAGATATGGCCAAACCAGCTGTCCCATTTGGTGGAAAATATCGAATTATTGACTTTCCACTTTCTAACTGTTCTAATTCAGGAATTTCCACAGTAGGTGTTCTTACACAGTTTATGCCTCTAGAACTGAATTCCTATATGGGGAATGGTAACCCATGGGATTTAGACAGAGTTGATGGAGGTTTAACGATTCTTCCTCCGTATACTGCTGGAAAAAAACGGGTGAATGGTATAAAGGAACTGCAAAATGCCATTTATCAGAATATTAAATATATTGAACAATATGATCCAGAATATGTTTTAATTTTATCAGGGATCATATTTACAAAATGAATTACAATAAGATGCTTGATTTTCCATAAGGAAAAAAAGAAGCAGACTTAACGGTAGCTCATATTAATGTGCCACTAGAAGAAGCGAGCCGTTTTGGGATTTTGAATACGAATGATGACTTACAAATCATTGAGTTTCTAGAAAAACCAGAACATCCAATTTCAACAAAAAGCCTCTATGGGGAATTTATATTTTTTTAACTGGAAAGTTCTCAAAGAGTATTTAATTCGTGATGAGGAAAATCCTGAAAGTGAAAAAGATTTTGGGAAAAATATTATCCCAATGCTCTTAGAAGAAAATCGTCGTATTTTTGCATTTCCTTTTGCAGGATATTGGAAGGACGTTGGTACGATTGAGAGTCTTTGGGAAGCCAATATGGACTTAATTAAACGTAGAGATGAATTTAATATCTCTGATAAAAACATGGAAAAGTTTACTATCGACATGAAGGGAAACTACCTCAATTTATTGGAGATAGTGCTCAAGTAACAGATTCAATGATTTCAGATGGGACGATTGTGTTAGGAACCGTTCATGAATCTATTGTTTCTTCTGGAGTATCCATTGAAAAGAATGCTAAAGTTCAAGGAAGTATTATTATGCAAAATGCTGTAATAGAAGAAGGAGCAACAGTTATTAATTCAATTATTGCCGAAGGAACTGTTGTAAAATCTGGAGTAACAGTAGGGCATTCTGAAGTGGAACTTGGTCAAGATATGATTACCGTAATTGGTAAAGATGAGATTGTTACAGAAGATACAAAAAGTTGGAGGTAACTAATATGATTAAAAGCGTTTTGTGTACTATTTGCAGATAATTATAGAAATGATGATTTACAAGGATTAGTTCGAAATCGTACAGCAGCTGCATTGCCAGTAATCTCTCGCTATCGTATGGTTGACTTTATGATTTCTTCTCTTGTGCATGCCAATATTGATAATATTGCAGTCCTTACCAAACCATAACTATAAATCTTTATTAGATCATATGTCTCATGGTAAGGACTGGGATTTGAAACCGAAAAAAATCGTGGGACTTAAAATTTATTACTCCTATGTCTAACTATTTATCGACGCGAATTCCTCAGAAATAAAATTGAGGCTTTAGCCAACACGATGGTTTATACTCAAAGTTTAGATGAAGAATTTGTTATTTTAGCGGATACCAATATTATTGGAAATATTGATTTTTAAAGAAATGTTCCAATACCACTTAGATACGGGTTCTGATATCACGGTCGCTTATACTTATAGAAAGCCTAATGTTGGTGAATCACAAATCATTTTTTTGATGAAAATCATAAAGTATATGAGTCTCTTTATCATTTTGATGGATCAGATAATATTTGTGCTACTCAAGTAAAAATTTACATTTTGACTAAGGAACTTTTCAATGGCATTGTTAAGAAGGGATTAACTCTAGGATGGGAAGATATTCTTAGAGACTATATTGCCAAAAAAATTTAGAAACTTTACGTGTATTTGCATATCAAATTAAAGGTTATTTGAAGGTTGTTAATAATATCAAAGATTATTATGATTTAAATATGGATATGTTAGATTTTTGATAATCTTAAGGATGTATTTCTATCTGGAACGGATATAATTACACGTGTACAAGATACAGTGCCTACTATTTATGGTAAAAACGCTGATGTAAAAGGATCTATACTTGGTGATGGATCAAAAATTAACGGAACTGTTGAAAATAGTATAATCTTCCGTGATGTAGTCGTAGAAGAAGGCGCGGTTGTACGAAATAGTATCATTTTTATCGGATGCGGTTATAAAAACAGGTTCTCATCTGGATTATGTAATTGCCGATAAAGGTGTAGTTGTTAAACAACATACTGTTCTTACAGGAACTGAAGAAGTACAAGTAGTGGTAGATAAAGGTAAAACTGTTTAAAATAAATATTCGAAAAGAAGCTAGAGGTGCTCTCTAGCTTCTTTTTTTTGATAAAAAATAAATGATAGTCGGCGAATGTGTATTTTGTTGGTTGCAACCCTTTAAAGAAGTTAGTACACTAATATAGATGAGAATACGAAGAAAGGGGGATTGCGAATGCAGAGGAAATATGCCGTCATCGATTTAGAAACAACGGGACCTAAGTACGAACAAGGGGACCGTATTTTCCAATTTGGGTGTACCTTGATCACTGATCATAAAATCGTTGAACATATTACTTTAAACATAAATCCGGAGCAGAGTATTCCCTTTGAAATACAGTTATTAACGGGTGTAACAAATGCTGATGTTGAAAAAGCACCTTATTTTGATGAAGTGGCAATGAATATTTACAATCTATTAGAAGGTCGAACTCTTGTAGCCCATAATGTTGGATTTGACGGACCTTTTATCATTACTGCTTTAAAAGAAGCTCTAGGGATTGAGTTAGAAGTTCCTTTTATAGATACTGTTCAATTGGCTCAAATTTGTTATCCTTCAGCTATCAGTTATCGTTTAAGTGATTTAACAAATATGTTAAAAATTCCTCATACACAAGTTCATACAGCTGGAAGTGACGCTCGGGCAACTGCCCAATTATTTTTTTAATACTTCAAGAGAAAATTCGTAGTTTTTCTAAAGTAACGCTTGAACAATTAGTTGAATTTTCGAATGAACTTATTGGGGATACGGGAGCTATTTTTAAGGATGCCTTCAGTATTGCTAAAGGAAAAGATAGTAAATAATTATTTAATTGAAAATGGTTTTGTAGTGTCGAAAAAGGTTTTTTTGAAGAAAAAAAGTTTTCCAACAACTAGTAGAAAGTTTCTGCGTTGAATGCCTATAGTCAATTAGTTGAAAATCAATTTTTTAAAAGATAATGATTCTCAAAGAAAAAAATTATTAAAAATTCTTGAAACATTAGAAGAAGAGGAGCCCATTCATTTTATAGAAGCACCGCCAGGCTCTGGAAAAAAACATATGCTTATCTTCTTGCAGCTCTTGAAAAGGCCACAAATCAAAATCCTATTTGGATTGTTACGTCAAATTTATTACTCCAGCAACAATTGTATGAAGATAGTGTACTTCCAATAGTAAGTGCCTTAAAGATAAAAAAATCCTATTGTTTCAATAAAGGGACAAAGAAATTATATTGATTTAGAAGCTTTCTCTTACAAAATGAGTCAGTTAAAAAATGACAAGAGTCCAAGAGTCAGTTTGTCAGTTATGGGCTTAGTTGTTTGGATCACTGAAACAGAAACAGGAGATTTATCAGAATGTAATCAAGTGCTATACCAATCATCTCTTTGGAAAGATATTTGTGTGAAAGAGAATTCCAAAAAGGAAAGTTTATATTGGACTAAAGCTGTTCAATCTGTTCAAAAAAGTAATATTGTAGTAACAAATCATGCGTTTTTAATTCATTATGCGTCTACAATGTCTCATCAGATGAAACCAATTGTTCTATTAGACGAAGTGCAACAGTTTGAGCATTCACTAGAACAATACGGAACTGTATCGATTAAATTCTCGAACTTATTCTTATTACAACAATTATGGAGTGATTACTATCTAAATTCGATGACAAATTTTTCGAAAGATGAGGAGCATTTGTCCAGAACAATAAACCGCAAACTTTTAGAAATTTGTGACTTATACGAAACTTGGTTTGAAGAATTGAATAGAGGAAATTATTTGAAGGAATCTATTGTTTTTACAAATGAAGAATGGATTGAAACGATTCATCATGAAATGATTAGAGCGTTCACAAAGTCCATTATTCAGTTAATGAATTATCTTCAAGAAAATTCAGGAAAGACAAGTTTATTTGAGAATAGTATTCAATTATTACAAGAAATGAAGGATTCCTTGCTCAAATTCCAAGAGTCCAATCATTCGTATTTTGTCATTGAAAGAAAAGACCAATATGGGCAGGAAATGATAGAAGTACTGAGAGTTGACTCAGTTACTCACGTTTTTAATCATTTTAAGAAAACAATTAAAAAGTTAATAGGGATTTCTGCAACAATTCCAACTTTTACTCCTTTATTTTACGATTTAAAGGCACAAGAGAACCTTACAATTATGGACTCCAAAGTGAATTCGCACGCCCACCATATTTTTATTCCAAATGACTTAGTTTCTGTTACTGCAGCATCAAGTAACCAATATCACGAACAAATCGCATATTGTATTCAACAGATTTATGAACGTAATGGGGGAAGAATGTTAGTTTTAATGCATTCTATAGAGGCATTGATAGCAGTAGAAGAGTTGATGGTTAATTATTGTAAAAGGAATCATATTGAATTACTAGCTCAAAAAGGATCTCAATTAGGACGGAAAATTCAAAGAAGATTCCAAGAAAAGAGTGATTCCATTTTATTAGGAGTATACAGTTTCTGGGAAGGCTTTGATAGTGGTGGAGTTTCTATAGACTCTTTAGTAATTACTAAATTACCATTTCCAAATCCAGTAACAACCCATCAGCAAATTGTTCAATTGGAGATGAAAGAACAGAACCGTTCTTATTTTTGCTCATTATTCGATTAAAATGATGCTTCTTCAACTTTATCAGGGATTAGGGTCGATTTAGTCGTCCAACACAAAAAGAATGCAGAAATATGGATTTTAGATGTACGAGCCTCTATTAGCAAGTATTCAGAGAAAAGTAAAAAAAATATTTCCTGAAAGTGCAATAGTTATCGAAAAAGACGTTTCAAAAAAATGTTTGAATAGTGCTCACATAAAAAAATAAAGATTAACTAAGTTTGGGATTATTTTTATAAGGGGATGTTGGTATTTTTTTGCTTAGAATAGCGTATAATACCTTTTATCTATGAAAGTTTGAGTTGAGGAGAGAAATTGATGAAAAGAAAATCAATGTTTATTCTATTACTCACTTTATTTCTATTATTTTTAGCTGGCGCACAAATCTTTTTAACGAGTGTTGATCCTAAAAATAAAAACGTAATGAAGCATTAACATTGATGGCTCCAAAAGTGGAGTTTTCAAAGGTAACTAAGTTTTACTGGTTTAATAATGACAAATCTTACTACACGATTATGGGTGAAGACACTGAAGGAAAAGCAATTTATGCGATTACTCCTGAAGAAGGTGGAGAAGTGACGATTCTTCAGCAGTCTGCAGTAGTGAACGAAGAAGAGGCACGTTCCATTACAGCTCAAGCGAAACCAGATGTCGAGGTTTTAGAAGCGAGAATGGGTATTTTGAACGGAGAACCAGTATGGGAAGTGAATTATAGAATGAATAATCAAAGAATTGGTTACTACTATATTTCGGCTCAGAATGGACAATGGATTAAAGATATTGAGAATATATAGAAATTGGTGATTTATGGTAAAAATTTCAAGTAGAGTATCAAGAATCTTACCGTCAGGGACTTTAGCAATGACTCAAAAGGCCAGAGAATTAAAGGAGAAAGGTCGGAAGGTTATTAGTCTTTCAATCGGAGAACCAGATTTTAATACTCCAGAACAAATCACAGATGCAGCCATTACCGCTTTAAAAAGCCATGAAACGGATCACTATACACCTGCGTTAGGAATAGATTCTTTACGCCAAGCGATTTGTGATTATCATTATCGAAGAGATGGAATACGTTTAGAAAAGAATCAAGTAGCTACTTTTTCAGGTGCGAAATTTGCTTTGTATTCAGTTTTCATGACTTTAGTTGACGCCGGAGATGAGGTATTGATTCCAATCCCTTATTGGGTTAGTTACGCTGAGCAAGTTCAATTGGCAGAAGGTGTCCCAGTATATATTGAAACTAAAGAAAAGAATTCATTTAAAGTAACGATTGATTTACTAAATGAATATGTGACTGAAAAGACAAAACTCTTATTACTAAATGCACCATCGAATCCATCCGGGCTCCTTTATACAAAAGACGAGCTACTTTCAATTGGAAATTGGGCCTTAGAACACAACATTTTTGTAATAGCAGATGAAATTTATTATGAATTAGTGTATGGTGAAGATTCAATTAGTATGGCCAGCTTATCGAAGGAGATTTTTGATAACACACTTGTTGTAAATGGTTTATCGAAATCTGTTGCAATGACAGGTTGGCGTTTGGGATATGTTTTTGGTCCTCAAAAAGTTATAAGAGCTTTAAATGACCTTACAAGCCATACGACTAGCAATCCTGCTGCGGTTACTCAATATGCGGCTATTCGTGCTTTTGATGAAGATATGGAAGTCGTTAAGTCGCAGATGCGTGAAAAATTTCAATTAAGGATTGACTTGTTTCATCAACTTCTGAACGAAATTCAAGGAATCAAGTGTGAAAAGCCTAAAGGAGCTTTCTATTTGTTTGCAAATATAAAAACGGCCATGCATATTGTTGGTGTGGCTTCGTCAGAAGAATTTGCTTTTAAAACTTTTTGGAAGAAAGCTGGAGTGGCTACTGTATCTGGAGAAAATTTTGGATGCAATGGCTTTCTAAGGCTTAGCTGCGCTAGTAGTGAAGAAGAGTTAAGAGAAGCAGCAAAACGTATTAAAGAATTTATTGAATCATATTTGTAAAGGAAGAGGGATATTTTGAAAACTATAACAATGAATCAAGCAAAAGATTACGTTGGACAAACCGTTAAAATTGGTGCTTGGGTTACCAATAAACGTTCTAGCGGAAAAATCGCATTCTTACAATTGCGTGATGGAAAAAGCTTATTTCCAAGGAATTGTAGTGAAAGCTGATGTAAATGAAGAAACTTTTGAATTAGCAAAAGGATTAACTCAAGAAAGTTCTGTATTCGTAACAGGTGTTGTACAAGAAGATACTCGTTCTAAATTAGGATATGAGTTATTAGTAAAAGACATCGAGTTAATCGGTGAGAGCCATGAATACCCAATTACTCCAAAAGAGCATGGTACTGACTTCTTAATGGACCACCGTCACTTATGGTTACGTTCAACAAAACAACATGCTATTATGGAAATTCGTAATGCGATTATTTACGCTTCGTATGAATTCTTTGATAAAAATGGATTCATTAAATTTGATAGTCCAATTCTTTCAGGAAATGCGGCAGAAGATTCTACAGAATTATTCGAAACAGATTACTTTGGAGAACCAGCATTTTTAACACAATCTGGTCAATTATATTTAGAAGCTGGAGCAATGGCATTTGGCCGTGTATTCGACTTTGGACCAGTATTCCGTGCAGAAAAATCTAAAACTCGTCGTCATTTAACTGAGTTCTGGATGATGGATGCAGAGTATTTATACTTAACACATGACGAGTCATTAGACTTACAAGAAGCATACGTTAAAGCGTTAATTCAAGGCGTATTAGACCGTGCACCTCATGCGTTAGAAACTCTTGAACGTGATACTGAATTATTGAAGAAATACATTAGTGAACCGTTCAAACGTATCACATACGATGAAGCGATTGACTTATTACAAGCGCACGAAAATGACGAAGATACTGATTACGAACACTTAGAACACGGTGATGACTTCGGTTCACCACACGAAACATGGATTTCAAACCACTTTGGTGTTCCAACATTCGTCATCAACTATCCAACCGAAATTAAAGCTTTCTACATGAAACCAGTTCCTGGAAATGAAAGTCGTGTATTATGTGCGGACTTACTTGCTCCGGAAGGATATGGGGAAGTTATCGGAGGTAGTGAACGTGAAACGGACTACAATAAATTGTTAGACAGAATTAAATCAAATGGATTAAATCCAGATGACTACGTATTTTACTTAGATTTACGTAAATTCGGTTCAGTGCCTCACTCAGGATTCGGACTTGGTCTAGAACGTATGGTAACATTTGTAGCTGGTACGAAACATATTCGTGAAGCTGATCCCATTCCCACGTTTATTAAAACCGTATTTACCCATAAATAATAAAATGAATATAAAAGAGCCGCTGACATGAGTCGTTGGCTCTTTTTTTAGAAGAGGGAGGAAATCGAATGGCATTAACATTCCAAGAGCATTGGATGTTTAGTGGTTCCACAACAGTTCCTAATGTATTGATACAATATTATCGGCATTTACAATTAAGTGCAGATGAATGTTTGTTAATTTCTTGGTTACTACAAAGGCATACAGAAGAATATTTCATTTTAAATGTAGAAGAAACTTGTAAAACATTTGGGCTGGATGAAAAACAATTATTCGGAATTATTCAACATTTAATGGATAGACAAGTCTTAGTGATTCAACAAAGAGAAACTAACAATGAGAAAAAAAGGTAGATTATTACAGTTTTAAACCTTTAATGCAACAATTAGAGATTGCATATAAGCAGCATTCCATTAAAAATAAAGAGCAAAAAAACAGTCTAATATTAACTTATTAGCTTTAATTGAACAGGAATTTGGTAGACCACTTAGCTCTTTTGAGATTCAAAATGTATCTAGCTGGATTCATCAGGATCATTATCCACAGGAAATTATTATTGCGGCATTAAAGGAATGTGTATTAAATCAGGTTTTCACGATTAAATATATGGATAAGATTCTTTTAAGTTGGCATCGAAAAGGAATTAAAACTTTACAACAGCTTGCTACTGAAAAGAGTCGAATCAAAAATAATCAAGTTGAACTACAAGCTAGTCCACTAGATAAAACTAAAGTACCGATGATTCATTGGACGAAAAGGTGATTTATGTTATCGAAAGCAAAAAAACTATTGAAGCAGTAGAGAGAATGGAAAAAAACTATTTCCTAATGCGCACTGTGAATTGAATCATGAAACACCTTTTCAACTTTTAATTGCAACGATCTTAAGTGCACAGGCTACAGATAAAGGCGTGAATAAAGTGACACCGAAACTTTTTGCAATTTATCCCACTGCTCATGCTCTAGCCAATAGTGAAGAAGAGGTTGTAATTGAGTGTATTCAATCATTAGGATTATATCGAAATAAAGCTAAAAATATTAGACTTTGTGCCCAGCAACTTGTTGAAAAATATAATGGTGAAGTTCCAAGAACAAGAGAAGAATTGGTTTCGCTAGCAGGTGTAGGGCGAAAAACAGCAAATGTTGTACTAAGTGTTGCTTTTTGACTTTACCAGCTTTTGCCGTAGATACTCATGTGGAAAGAGTAAGCAAAAGATTACAGATTTGTAAACAGTCAGCATCCGTTCTTGAGGTAGAAGAAACCTTATGTAAAAAGTTACCTAAGAATAAATGGGGAAAGGCTCATCATTGGATGATTTTCTTTGGAAGATATCATTGTACGGCTAGAAGTCCGAAGTGTCAGGGATGTCCATTGTTAGATCTTTTGTGCATATGGTCAAAGAAGTTTAAAAAAACCGTTGGACAATGTCCAACGGTTTTTTTAAATGATAAAGAAAAAAATCCATATAAAAATGACATTACAATTAAATACCAATGTAAGTATGTAAATTGTCGATTAACAGAAAAATTCTTTTTCGATAGTATATTTGATATAAAATTGGAATCAATAAGGATAATGAGAATAAAATGGTTCCCAAAAATACTGAAGGAGCCTAGGTACCAAACAAAGTAGATAATTGTTCCAATTAGCCAAGAAAGACTAAATAAAAACAGTACAAATTGCTACTACTGGACCATAGTGTCTTTTTCCTTCTCTAATTTCGACCAAACGTGATTTAACATGAGAAACATATAATCCAAATAAAATATATTGGAATAATTGAATGCAAATTTCTTTAGAAACCGCGCCACTTAAAATAAACAAAGTGATGAAATTTCCCCAAATAATATTTTTGAAATACTATTTAAAAATGAATGATAAATATAAAACATATCATTTGTCTTCAATTCAAACAAGTGACCGTGGTTCAGTATCACTATTAAAAAGTAAAAAGAAGAACGATTCTTAAAGCTACATTTTGATAAAAAAATAGACTAGAAGAGAAAGTAGCAGTATATCTGTAATAGCTATAAAAATCCATCTTTTTCAATTCTGGATGGTTAGCAAATTTTTCTAAATGAATTTTCTTGCAAATAAATAATGACAAAGAACAAAAACAATACTGAAAAAAATGAGTAAAGTGAAATTGTTGTTGCCTTACAGCAAGAAGAAGTCCGATTAAACAATATCCTAAAAGGAGCTAAAATAAAAATTCAGCCAAGGAGAGGTTAGTTGATGTAAGATGTTCGAAACGGACATAGACTGTGGTTCGTTGTTCATAAAAATACCTCATTCTTAATTATAGTTTAATGATATGGAATAATGCCGTTCTTGTCAAGATGAGGGGATTTAAAGGCGTTTTTACGTCTTTTTGAAAAGAAAACTATTTCTTTTAATATGAAATCGATGAAAACTTTTTTTCTATATTTGTTCATCTTTTCGTTTGGTGAAAATGTGAATATATTGAATATTTAACAATTATACTATGTTAATTGTTGTGTTAATGTGATAATATGAACATATAAATCATTGATTTATTACCAGCAAATCAAGAAAAGAGGATTAAATATGAAAAAAACCAGAAAAAAATCACCTTTTTATCGTTCTTATTAGTATTTTTTTAGCAGCACTCTTCTCCTTAACTTCACGAAATGCTTCTGCGGATACCTCTCCGACAGTTACTGGTAATTTAGCTGATGCCATAACTAGTTTAAGTATTTCTAATAATGAAGGCGGAAAGTTAGACTGGGATTTAGCACAATGGGCTACTTTTTAGAATTAATGCTACATTTGATTTAAGCGATAAGGATGTTAAAGCAGGAGACAAGACGATTTTAACAGTTCCTGATGCATTGATTATTACTTCGACTAGCTTTGAAATTCGAGATGTCAATACAAAAGAAGTGATTGCACATGCAACGGTGGATGCCAATAATAAAACTTTAACCTTAGAGTATACGGATTATGTGGAAAAGCATTCAGATACAAATGGTAAATTCTTCTTCTATGCTAGAGTAGATTTCAAAAACACCCACAAGCTGGAGAGATTTCGATAGATCTAACCGTAAACAAAGAAACAAAAGTCGCTGGAAAAATCAAATTCAAAGGCATTGGAAATGGAAATCCAACACTTTTCACAAAAACTAGTTGGGTAAACAATACAGACTATAAAACTGTTTCCTACAATATTTCTATTAACCGAACAAAGCAGAATTTAAAAGAAGTTACAATAGAAGATCAGTTACAATATCATAATGCTTCTTATGTGAAAGATAGTTTTCGAATTTATAAAGGAAAATTTAATTACGTAAATGGTGAATGGCAATTTACTGACAGAACGGATGTAACAAGTCAACATAAAATTACTTTTGGTGCAGATGGAAAGTCTTTTTGTTGCTGAACTAGGAGATATTAGTGAAACAGATCAATATCGTATATCATATGATGTCAGATTAAACTATTCTCCATTAGACGGAGAACTGTTGAAAAATGATGCGAAATTAAAAGCTAAGGGAATTGTTCAAAAAGAAGTTACAAATGCTTCTGCTGTGCAAGTAGCTGGAGGTTCTGGAATAGGTTATGTATTCACCATTAATGTTCACAAAGTAGATGATGAAAATAAACCATTAGCTGGAGTGAAATTTAAACTGACTCGAATAAGAAATAATCAAGTAATAGGAGAATATATCACAGATTCTAATGGAAATATCACGGTACCTTCATTATTAAAAAGATAAATATACACTTACAGAAGTTGAAACACTTCCAGGATATAAAATTGAAACTCCTGAAACAGATGTAAACATTGCTGATTTTGCAGCTGATAGAACAGTTACAAAAACAATTGTAAATCCAAAAGAACAAACAACAACCACAACAACTACAACTACAACATCTACTACGACTACGACTTCTACAACTACAACGTCAACAACTGAAGAGGCTACAACAGTAACGACTACAACAGAGTCTCCTTCAACGACAACAGAAGTGCCCAAGTACTGTTGAAACGACAGAGAACACTACAACTACTGAAGAAAAAAACCAGAATTGCCTAATACTGGTACTTCGAATTATAATATTTTAATTTTATTAGCAGGCTTTATTCTTAGTGACTTCATTTGTAGTGATTCGTAAAGAACAAAATTAATGATGATTTAATATGTAAAGCCTAGGTTTATACTTAGGCTTTTTTTATTAAGTTTAAAAATTTGTATTTAAGTCGATTATAAATTTCCATTGAGTACTTAATGATAATTGATTTTACTATCATTTTTATAAAAGTGCTATAATAGGAAAAGTTAAAAAAATGATATTCCCTGAAAGGATGCACCATGTGTAGATGCCTTGTAACCGGAATTGAATGGGGGAAAAAGAAATGGAAAAAAATTTTTATTTACATCGGAATCCGTAACAGAAGGACATCCCGATAAAGTTGCAGACCAAATTAGTGATGGTATTTTAGATGCCATTCTTGCTCAAGATCCAACGGCTCGTGTAGCCTGTGAGACAGTAGTAAATACTGGTTTAGTCGTTTTAGTAGGAGAAATCACAACGAGTGCGGTAGTTGATTACCAACAAGTTGCTCGTGATACGATTCGTAAAATAGGATACACTGACCGCAAGTATGGATACGATGCTGATGCAGTTGCGGTTATGGTTTCTTTAGACAAGCAATCACCAGATATTGCAATGGGGGTTGACGATGCATTAGAAACTCGTGGACAATCTGAAGAGTTTGGAGCAGGAGACCAAGGTTTAATGTTTGGTTATGCTACAAATGAAACAGAATCTTATATGCCATTGCCAATTGATTTAAGTCATAAGTTAGCTTATCAACTGGCAAAAGTTCGTAAAGAGAAACAATTAGATTACTTAGGTCCAGATGGAAAAGTTCAAGTAACAATTGAATATACTCCTGAACATAAAGTTAAACGTATTGATACAATTGTTGTTAGTACACAACATGATGAAGAGATTTCTCAAGAGCAAATCAGAAAAGACGTACTTGAGTATGTTGTAAAACCAGTCGTACCTTCTGAATTACTTGACGATGAAACACGTTACTTCATTAATCCGACTGGTAAATTCGTTATCGGTGGACCTGTTGGAGACTCAGGATTAACTGGACGTAAAATTATCGTAGATACTTACGGTGGTTATGCACGTCATGGTGGTGGAGCTTTCTCTGGTAAAGACTCTACTAAAGTAGACCGTTCTGCAAGTTATGCAGCACGTTATATTGCAAAAAATGTTGTTGCATCAGGTCTTGCTGAAAAATGTGAAATTCAATTAGCGTATGCGATTGGAGTAGCACAACCAGTTTCGATTGCTGTAGATACTTTTGGAACTAACCACGTACCAGAAGATAAAATCATTGAAGTCATTCGTAAAGAGTTCCGCTTAACTCCAAAAGGAATTATTGAAACACTAAACTTACGTAGACCTATCTATCAACAAACAGCCGCTTATGGTCATTTTCGGTAGAACAGATATTGAACTTCCATGGGAACAACTGAGATAAAGTAGAAGAGTTAAAAAGCTTATTTTTGCTTAAACGATTATGAAGAAAGCCAACCTCATTGAGGTTGGCTTTATTTAAAAGTAGAAAATTATCATTTATGATAATTTTCTACTTTTCTATGACATAACAAATTGGTGGGCAGTTGATTTGATTGATAAATTGATATTTTAAAACGGACCATTCCTTTTTGAGAAAGAGCTGAAATGAGTTCTTCAACAGCATCCTTTTTCTTCTAACCCACCGTCATGACCATAGTAGGAAACGATGATTATTTTTTTCCATTTTTTTCTAGTCGCTCCAGCAAAATTTGGATGGCTTCCAGAGTAGAAGAGGGAATAGTGATGATTTTTTTATCACTTCCAGGTAAATAAACCAAGATTAAAAATTGCTAATCTAACATACTCGTCTGGTTCTAAATAGTTTGAAATATTCGCGTGAGAGTCTAGAATACAAGTCACTTTTTGGGGCTAAGTCATATTTTTTTGTAATAATTGTCTTGTTTGTAAAATAGCTGTTTCTTGAATATCAAAAGATAAAATTTTTTTGAAGTCGAATCTATATGTTGTGCCAAAAAAAGTGTGTCATGTCCATTTCCTGCGGTTGCGTCGATAAATAGTCCATTTTCTAAATTTGCGGAAAGTATCATTTCGTGGCTAAATTGTTGAGCGTTCTTCAAAAACAAACACCTCTTAAGTAAAAATTTTTACAATTTGTTACATAATTTTTTTACGGATATTAAGAGTATACGACGTTTTGCGTGTTCGCGCAACGTTCCCCTACACATTCAATTTTATCCTACTATAATGGATTACGAATTAGTTTTTAGATGGAGGATAAAAGGATGACAGAAACAAAACACGAAAGATATTTACGTTTAAAAAAAGAAAAACAAATGAAGGCTTTAAAAGCTGCTAATAAGAATTTACAAAAGACAGTTGCTGTCGTTGGAGCAACTACAGTAGCAGGTTTAGCATTAGCGCCAAAAATCTCATGCATATACTGTACCTACGAATCAAGTACAAACTCCAGCTCAACGTTTTTTAAATAAGATTATTCCTGCAGCTCAACAAGCTACTGAAGGTAAAGATGTCTATACTTCAGTAATGATCGCACAGGCAGCTCTAGAATCTGCATGGGGAACAAGTGCGTTAGCTTCTGAACCAAACCATAACTTATTTGGTGTAAAAGGGAACTATAATGGTCAATCTGTCAATATGTATACTTTAGAAGATGCTGGAGCGCAAAACTACTACGGTATTCATGATAATTTTAGAAAATATCCATCATACAAAGAATCAATGGATGATTATGTAGATAAAATTGTTAATGGGATTAAAGGGGCTCCAATGTTCTATTCTGGTGCATGGAAGAGCCGTACAAATAGCTATCAAGATGCTACACGTTATTTAACGGGTCGTTATGCAACCGATACTGCGTATTATGCTAAATTAAATCGTATTATTGAACAATTTGGATTGACAAAATATGATAATGGAACTGCAACGGCTATCGCAGCGTCAATTGAAGAGAAATCTTCAATTGGAGGACAATATACTGTTCAAGCAGGGGATACATTATATGCTATCAGCCGTAAATCGGGTGTTAGTGTAAATCAATTATTGTCTTTAAATGGATTATCATTAAATTCAGTGATTCGTCCAGGACAATCTTTATCATTAGGAAATAATACAAAACAAACTACTAATACAGTAGTATCAACTCCTGTAAGTACTACATCTGTTTCAAAAGCAAATGGTACTTATACCGTAAAAGCTGGTGATACCCTATATGGTATCAGCCGTAAATTTGGGATGAGCTTATCGCAATTAATTTCATCCAATGGAATTTCTACATCAAGTATTATTCGCCCAGGACAAACATTACGTGTAGTTGGTGGTGAAGCTTCTGCTACAGTAGTTAGAACATCTACTTCTACAGCTCGTACAAGCGGTGGAAACTATGTTGTCCAATCGGGAGACACTTTATACAGTATCGCTCGTCGTTCAGGAATGAGTTTAAATTCATTATTAACCTTAAATGGTTTATCTCAATCATCTATCATTTATCCTGGTCAAAGTTTATCAGTGAGTCAATCAGAAGGAAACTTCTCAACTCCAGTAAGTACTAAAACAAATAGCACATCTTCAGTGGTATCAACTTCAGGGACCTATACTGTAAAAGCAGGTGATACATTATATAGTATTGCTCGTCGTTCAGGTGTGAGCTTGAGTTCGTTATTATCATTAAATGGACTATCTCAATCTTCAGTGATTCGTCCAGGACAAACACTAAACGTTTCAGGAGCTTCAAATACAACAGTTGCTACTCCTGTAAGTACCGCTAGTCAAGCAACTTCAACTTCAGGGACCTATACTGTAAAAGCAGGAGATACTTTATATCGTATTGCTCATAATCATGGAATTTCATTAAGAACATTACTTTCAGTGAATGGATTATCAGAAACTAGTACAATCCGTCCAGGTCAAAAATTAGTAGTGTCAGGTTCAGCACAAACAACTGCCTCATACTCATCAACACAAGCCGTTTCTTCTGGGGCTAAAACTCATACAGTTAAAGCAGGAGAAGGGTTATGGCGTATTGCTAGAACTTACGGACTTTCATTAGAACAATTAAAAGCTTTAAACGGCTTAACTTCAAACGTTATCCGAGTTGGTCAAGTGTTGAAAGTTTCAAAATAATCTGCTAGAATAATACTCACAAAAGCAGATAGAGGAATAGTAAGTTTCTTTGAAAGTTGTAGAGAGTGCATGGTTGGTGAAAATGCATCAATTCGATAAACTGAACTCGCCTTTTTAGCCGAACTCTGAAAGATTAGTAAGAGTTTCCGCCTCGCCAGCGTTACAGGTAAGAAGAGTAAAATAATTAGGTGGTAACACGTATTGCGTCCTATCTGTCAATGACAGGTGGGGCGTTTTTAATTTTGAAAGGAGTGAATCAGATGACATTTAATCATCTAGAAATAGAGCCAAAATGGCAAAAATATTGGAAAGAACATCATACATTCAAAACAACAGAAGATCCTTCTAAGAAAAACTTCTACGCATTAGATATGTTCCCGTATCCATCAGGACAAGGACTTCACGTAGGTCACCCAGAAGGTTATACAGCAACTGATGCTGTTTCTCGTATGAAACGTGCACAAGGGTACAATGTTCTTCATCCAATGGGATGGGATGCGTTTGGACTTCCTGCAGAGCAATATGCTCTGGACACAGGAAATGATCCAGCAGAATTCACAAAAGTAAATGTAGCAAACTTCAAACGTCAAATTAATGAATTAGGATTTAGTTATGACTGGGATCGTGAAATTAACACAACGGATCCAGAGTACTATAAATGGACACAATGGATTTTTACAAAGTTGGTTGAAATGGGATTAGCGTATGAAGCTGAAATCCCCGTTAACTGGTGTCCAGCACTTGGAACGGTACTTGCTAACGAAGAAGTAATCGATGGTAAGAGTGAGCGTGGAGGACATCCTGTTTACCGTAAACCAATGAAACAATGGATGTTGAAAATTACAGCTTATGCAGACCGACTATTAGAAGATTTGGATGAACTAGATTGGCCAGAAAGCATTAAAGATATGCAACGTAACTGGATTGGTCGTTCAGAAGGAGCTCAAGTTCGTTTCAATATAAAAGGCACAGATGAAAGTTTTGAAGTCTTCACAACACGCCCGGATACATTATTTGGAGCGACTTACAATGTATTAGCGCCAGAACACGAATTGGTTCAAAAGATTGTCACTCCTGAACAAAAAGAAGCAGTGGATGCTTATATTGCTGCTGTTTCTACAAAATCTGACTTAGAACGTACAGAACTTTCTAAAGAAAAAACAGGGGTATTCACTGGAGCGTATGCGATTAACCCAGTGAACGGAAAAGAAATTCCAATCTGGATTGCAGACTATGTATTAAGTACTTATGGTACAGGTGCCATTATGGCCGTTCCAGCTCATGATGAGCGTGACTATGAATTTGCAAAAGTATTTGGATTAGACATTATTCCAGTAATTGAAGGCGGAAATGTTGAAGAAGAAGCATACACTGGTGATGGTGTACATATTCATTCAGATTTCCTGGATGGATTGAATAAAGCGGACGCCATCGCAAAAATGAATGCATGGCTTGAAGAAAATGGCGTAGGAGCAGCAAAAGTAAGCTATCGTCTACGTGACTGGTTGTTCTCCCGCCAACGTTATTGGGGTGAACCAATTCCAGTGATCCACTGGGAAGATGGCACAATGACAACTGTTCCTGAATCAGAATTGCCATTAGTACTACCAAAAACAGATAAAATTCGTCCTAGTGGTACAGGTGAGTCACCACTGGCTGCAATTGAAGACTGGCTTTATGTCACAGACCCTGTAACAGGTAAAAAAGGTCGCCGTGAAACAAATACAATGCCACAATGGGCAGGTAGTTCATGGTACTTTGTACGTTATGTTGACCCACATAACAAAGAAAGAATTGCGGATCCGGAAAAAGTAAAACAATGGTTACCAGTTGATTTATATATTGGTGGTGCAGAGCATGCCGTTCTTCACTTACTATATGCTCGTTTCTGGTATAAAGTGTTATACGATTTAGGCGTTGTTCCTAACAAAGAACCATTCCAAAAATTATTTAACCAAGGAATGATTCTAGGTGAAGGTAATGAGAAAATGTCTAAATCTAAAGGGAATGTTGTAAACCCTGATGATGTTGTTCGCGAATATGGTGCGGATACATTACGTGTCTATGAAATGTTCATGGGACCACTGGATGCATCGATTGCATGGAGTGAAAAAGGACTTGAGGGTAGCCGTAAGTTCTTAGATCGCTTCTGGAGATTGATGATCGATGATAATGGTAAGATGCGTGACCGTATCACAAAACTAAATGATGGTAAATTGGATAAAGTGTACCATCAAACAGTGAAGAAAGTAACAGAAGACTTCGAAGAGTTGCATTTCAACACTGCAATTTCTCAAATGATGATTTTCGTCAACGAAGCTTATAAAGCAGATGCATTACCATTTGACTATATGAAAGGTCTAGTACAATTGATTGCGCCATTATCACCACATATGGCTGAAGAAATCTGGAGTAAATTCGGATTTACTGAATCAATTAGTTACGAACCATGGCCAACTTACGATGAATCTAAATTAGTGGAAGACGAAGTTGAAGTGATTTTCCAAGTGAATGGAAAAATTAAAGCACGCGTAATGGTTCCAACAGACGCAGATGCTGCTGCTCTTGAAGCACTAGCTAAAGAACATGATGCAGTGAAATCAGCCATCGAAGGAAAAACAATCCGTAAAGTAATTGCCGTTCCAGGACGTTTAGTAAACATCGTAGCGAACTAATGGAATTTGAAAGGATAGTAGAATGATTTATTTTGATAATGCAGCAACAACGAAAATTTATGATGATGCATTAACGAGCTATGTTCAAGTTAGCCAAAAGTTCTTCGGAAATCCCTCGAGCTTACACCAATTAGGAGTCGATGCCCATCAAGTGTTGACAAAAGCTAGAGCACAAGTGGCTAGTTTATTATCAGTTCAACCTGAGGAGATTTTCTTCACCTCAGGCGGGACTGAATCGAATAACTGGGCGATTAAAGGAACAGCTCTAGAAAAATCTGTATTTGGGAAGCATATCATCACGACAAAGATTGAACATCCGTCTGTCCTTCAAACGTGTAAGCAACTTGAACGATTTGGGTTTGAGGTAACTTACTTAGATGTTGATTCTAAAGGGATTGTTAGTGTTGACCATTTGAAAGAAAGCCTTCGCAAAAGATACGATTTTAGTAAGTGTGATGGCTGTCAATAATGAAGTCGGAGCAGTTCAACCGATTGCGGAGATTGCACAAGTATTGGAAGCATACCCTTCGATTCATTTTCATGTGGACGCTGTTCAAGCAGTGGAACGCGCAAGTCAACTGCTAGCCATTGGACGTATTGATTTGTTGAGCCTTTCTGCGCATAAATTCCATGGACCAAGAGGCGTTGGGATTATGTATAAGAAATTTGGACGTAAGATTCAAGCGCTCTTAACAGGTGGCGGACAAGAAAAAGGAGAACGTAGTACAACGGAAAACCTTCCAGGAATTGTAGCTACAACAAAAGCTCTGCGAATGGCTTTAGAAGAAAAATCGGTTACAAGTGAACTTCGCAGCCAATTATGGAAAGAGCTTGTTACAAAACCTGAAATCCGCATCTTCTCACCTGAAGATGGAGCGTCACACGTGTTGTGCTTTGCTATTAAAGGTGTTCGTGGAGAAGTAGTTGTCCATGCTTTTGAAAATCATGGCATTTATATTTCTACGACTTCTGCTTGTTCAAGTAAAAAAGCAGATTCATCAAGCACACTTTATGCGATGGATGTTCCAACTGAATGGGCAACAGGAGCCGTTCGAGTAAGCTTCTCAAACGACAACACAAAAGAAGAAGTTGAACAGTTTATCAATGTTCTGCATCAGTTAATGAAACAATTTTCGTTTTTAAAATAAAAGGAGGAAACCTTTGAAAACTAGAATTTTGATTCGCTATGGTGAACTTTCTACAAAGGGTAGAAACAAGAAAATGTTCACTCAAAAATTAGCGTCAAATATTAAAAAAGCCTTAGTAGACTTTCCTCAGGTAAAGGTGATTCCTGATTATGACTTTATGTATTTAGATTTACATGAAGCACCTGAAGAAGCAGTCATCGAAAAGGTAAAACCAATTTTTGGGATTCAATCAATTTCACCAGTCTATATTATTGAAAAAGATATGGAAGTGGCTAAAAAAGTGGTTCTTGACTTATTGAGTCAAGAAAATCTTGAAGGTAAGACGTTTAAAATTATGACAAAACGCTCGGATCACACATTCGAGATGGATACGAATCAAATCAATCTATTCTTAGGAGATGCTGTTCTTGAAGCATTTCCAGATATCAAAGTTCAATTAAAACAACCAGATATTACAGTTCGTATCGATGTGCGCCGTGAACACTTAATGGTGAGTCTTAAGACCATCCCAGGGGCAGGCGGACTTCCTGTTGGAACAAGTGGTCGAGTGATGCTCATGTTATCTGGGGGGATTGATTCTCCAGTAGCTGGGTATCTTGCAATGAAACGTGGGATGGAAATTCAATGCGTGCACTTTGCAAGCCCACCTTATACGAGTCCACAGGCGCTTGAGAAAACAAAACTTTTAGCAGCAAAAATTGCTCGTTTTGGAGGAAGTATTCAATTTTTAACGGTACCTTTTTCAAGAATTCAAGAGGAAATCAAGAAAAGTGTACCAGAAGCTTATTTAATGACGATTATGCGTCGTTTTATGCTTCGAATTACTGATGAGCTTCGTAAAAATGCGAAAGCTCTTGCGATTGCTAATGGGGAATCGGTGGGGCAAGTGGCTTCTCAAACATTAGAGAGCATGGTGGCGATTAATGATGTTACAAATACACCAATTATTCGTCCAGTAGCTACAATGGATAAACTTGATATTATTAAAGTTGCAGAAGAAATTGATACATTCGAGTTATCGATTCAACCGTTTGAGGATTGTTGTACGGTATTTGCACCGCCAAGTCCTAAGACAAAACCGAAACTTGAAAAAAAGCGCGTCAGTACGAAGCGCGTCTTGATGTAGAAGGGTTAATTAAAGAAGCCGTTGAAGGAACAGTGATTGAGGAAATTACTGCCAATTACACAACCGCCGTTGAAACGACTCAACAAGAGATTGACGATTTATTTTTAGAAATAAAAAGAAGCGATGGCTATTCCTGATGGAGTAGCATCGCTTCTTTGGTTTATTGGAAGTATTCTTTTTAGGGCGTTTGCTATACTTTTTGCGATATTTTCTTGATATTCTTGAGAAGAAATCACTTTATTATCACCTTGATTGTTTAAGTATCCAAGTTCTAGAAGAATAGACGGACGAGCATTATCTCTTAATACCATGAAGTTTTTGGAATCTGCTTCCTTGGTTTTTAAGAGGTAAGTTACGTGATAAATACTTATTAATGGTTTGACTGAGATTTTTCACTTTTATCGCTATAATAATAGGTTGTAGTTCCACTAGCGCTATCAACTTCCGCAGAATCAAAGTGAATACTGATAAATGCATTGGCATTATTTTTATTACTAATTTCAGCACGATCTGCTAAGGAAACGGAACTATCGTCAGTTCTAGTTAAAATAACTTTTGCGCCTAACGCTTCTAATTCTTTCTTAACTAAGAAAGCAGTAGAAAGTGTGTGATCAGCTTCATGCTTTTTTTCACTAAAGTTTACAACAGCACCAGGATCATCTCCGCCGTGACCAGGGTCAATGACAATAGTTGCATTTTTAATTCCTTGTGGGAGGGCGTCATCTGTTTCTATCCCTGCGAAGTTTGCGGTGACTAACCAATATGGTATATATCCATATTTTCCATTGCCTACAGAAACTTTGTAGAAATCTCCCTCTCTATCTTCATATACAAATTGCGTTCCTTTATCTACCGTTCCAATTAAATCTGAAGTGATAGATGATTGAGAGTAGATTGGAGTTTCTTTTTAGCTTCGTTACAAACATTTTATTGGAATCAATAGTCGTTGGAAGCCCAGCTTGTTTGTTCAATATTTCTTGTATTAATTCAATGGTATAGTTCGAAGAATCGCTATCTACATATCCTTCAGTCTCTTTATAGCGGATTTTTTTAAAGTTTTATCGGAAACATCTTCAAGAAGATAGAAAAATCTCACCATCGGGAATCGTCCCAATTTCTTTAGTGTTTTTTTCGGCAGTTTGATAAATCTTCAAACCTCCATTTGCATAACCTTTCATTAAGGTAGTAAGTAAGATATTTTCATTTTCTTCCACGTATCCAACTTGTTCATTATACTGAACTTGAATCCAACCATTTTCTAGCTTGTGTAAAGATAATAAATATTGTCCTTGAGAGATTTCACCTATTGGGATTGACTTTGAATCCATCTTTTGATAAACCTGCACGTTCGAAGAACCAGTATTTACAGCAAACTGAACAATTTTATTTTTTACTCTTGAAGTTGTCTGTGCAGTAGAGTTTGTATTTGAATTCTCTACGACCGTTTGACGCGAATTGTTTTCATTTGTAGAAGCAGTTTTTTCACTGACTAATGGATAGGCAATTAACCAAAGTGTTAATAATATAAAAATGAAAGCTATGAATTGTTGTGTATTTTTCTTTTTTTAAATAAATGCAATAATGAATCCATAGAGACTCCTTTAAAATTAAGTATTTCTAATTTCATTATACCAATAAAACCCTTATTTGTGTATAAAAAGTTGCTTTGAACTTGATTGTAGTCGAATTTATTAGGTACAATAAAAAAGAATAAGAGCAAAATGGAGGTTTGACATGTTAATTGGATCTCATGTTTCAATGAGCGGTAAAGATATGCTATTAGGATCTGCTAAAGAAGCCTTTAGTTACGGGGCAAATGTTATGATGGTGTATACGGGAGCTCCGCAAAATACCAGAAGAAAACCAATAGAAGAATTAAATGCTGAAATAGGCAAGAAATTTATGGCTGAAAATGGAATCAAGGAAGTAGTCGTTCACGCTCCCTATATTATTAACTTAGCTAATACAACAAAAGAAGGATATATTGATTTTGCAATTGATTTTTTGAAAGAAGAATTGAGACGTGCTGAAGCAGTCGGAGCTACACAAGTTGTTTTACATCCAGGCTCTCATGTAGGTGCTGGTGTTGACGTTGGATTGAATCAAATAATTTATGGTCTAAACCAAGTAATTACAAAAGACCAAACAGTTCAAATCGCTTTGGAAACAATGGCCGGAAAAGGAACAGAGTTAGCTCGTACGTTTGAAGAACTAGCTCGTATTATTGATGGAGTGACGTACAATGAACACTTATCGGTTACATTTGATACTTGTCATGTTCATGATGCTGGATACGATATTAAAAACGATTTATCAGGAGTATTGACACAATTCGATAAAACGGTAGGACTTGATCGCGTTAAAGTTCTTCATATCAACGATTCTAAAAATCCTGTGGGTGCTCATAAAGATAGGCATGAAAATTTTGGGTTTGGAGAGATTGGGTTTGATGCGTTAAAGAATGTTATTCAAGTCCCAGAATTTAAAAATCTCCCAAAAATTCTTGAAACTCCATGGATTAAAGTGGAAGATAAAGTTCAGATTGCTCCATACAAGAAAGAGATTGAAATGATTCGTTCTGGAAAATTTGATTCACATTGGATTGAAGAGTTATTAAATCAGGAAAGAAGGAAATAATATGCATTCACAGGATCATTGCTGTGGTCACGAACATTGTGAGCACCATCATGAACATCATCATAACCACTCACATAATCATGTGGAAGAAGCATTAGAGATTCTAAAAGAAGCGGGCTACAAGCACACGAATAAACGCCAACGATTGGTTGAAATTTTAAATGATGCGAATCGTTACTTGTCAGCAAAACAAGTACAAGAGTTAGTTGCTTCAGAGTTTCCACAATTAAGTTATGATACAATTTATCGTAATTTATATACCTTTGTACAATTGAATATTTTAGAAGAAACAGAACTAAATGGTGAGAAATTATTTAGATTCCGGTGCCAAGCACATGGGCATCATCATCATTTCATTTGTGAAAAGTGTGGTAGTACAAAAGAAATAGATATGTGCCCAATGGACTTCTTCCAAGATCAATTAGAAGGTTGTGAAATTCACTCTCATCGATTCGAGATTTTTGGACTTTGCGAAAAATGCGCAACTAAAGCATAAATTAAGGTTTTCCTAAAAAAGTTCATAGGCAGTATAGAAGTTGATTGACATTTTAGCGAACCTTTCCTATAATAAAAAAAGGACATTTCGTTTGTTTGGTTATTCTATTCAAAAGAAAACAGTTACTTTTAAATGCTCGGAGGGAGGGAATAGGATATGTCAAAAACAGTTGTTCGTAAAAACGAATCACTTGATGATGCTCTTCGTCGCTTCAAACGTACTGTTTCTAAAACCGGAACTTTACAAGAGGCTCGCAAACGTGAGTTTTATGAAAAACCAAGTGTAAGACGTAAGAAAAAAATCAGAGGCAGCTCGTAAACGCAAGTTCTAGTCAACTCTGTGTATCATATGACTATGTCAGGCTGGGGCTATAGGTCCCAGTCTTTTTTTATCAATCAAACGAAATACAAGAATGGAGAGAGAATAATGTCATTAAAAGAAACGATTAACAACGATATTAAAACAGCGATGAAAGCAAAAGATAAAGAAACATTAGCAGTTTTACGTATGATTAAAACAGCAATTCAAGCAGCTGAAATTGACAAAAAATCAGAGCTAACACCTGAAGAAGAATTAACTATTCTATCTCGTGAAGCCAAACAACGCCGTGATTCGATTGTTGAATTTGAAAAAGCAAATCGCCCAGAACTAGTTGAAAAACACAAGGCGAATTAGTAATTGTTGAAAAGTATTTACCAGCACAACTTTCTTTAGAAGAAGTACAAGCAAAAATTTCTGAAATCGCTGAACAAGTAGGAGCGACAACACAAAAAGAATTCGGTAAATTAATGGGTGCAGTAATGCAAGCTCTTAAAGGACAAGCAGACGGTAATGTCATTAAAGAACAAGTAAAAGCACACTTAAATAAATAAGTGTGGATTGGAGGATAACTGATTGGAAAAAGAAACCGTAAAAGCAAGTGTTGAATTAAGCGATAATCCTCAACTAATTCAATTATTTGGTTCTCAAGATCAGAATATTCGTTTTATTGAAGATTCATTCCAAGTACAAATCACTCATCGTGGGGAGCAACTCTTTATTACTGGTGAAGAAGAGAATGTTACTCAAGTTAAAGAACTACTAAACCAGCTTCAAGACTTGATTGCACGTGGGATTAGTATTTCTAAAACAGATATCATCACTGCGGTGAAGATGGCAAAACGTGGTACTTTGGATTACTTTGTTAATTTATATAACGAAGAAATTGGCCGTACATTTGCAGGAAAAGCGATTCGTGCCAAAACATATGGGCAACAACAGTACATTCATGCCATTAAGAAGACTGATGTGGTCTTTGGAATTGGACCTGCCGGAACGGGTAAAACGTTCGTTGCCGTTGTGATGGCTGTTCAAGCATTAAAAAAAGGCGAAGTGAAGAAAATAATCTTGACTCGTCCAGCCGTTGAAGCTGGTGAAAATTTAGGTTTCCTACCAGGAGACTTAAAAGAAAAAGTAGATCCATATTTACGTCCGTTATACGATGCTCTTTATACCGTATACGGTATGGAACATACGAATCGACTCTTAGAACGAGGAGTCATTGAAGTGGCGCCGTTAGCGTATATGCGTGGGCGTACTCTAGAAGATTCATTTATCATTTTAGATGAAGCTCAAAATACAACTAGAGCGCAAATGAAAATGTTCTTAACTCGTTTAGGTTTTGGTTCAAAAATGATTGTCAATGGAGATAAGTCTCAAATTGACTTGCCAAAAGGACATCAAGCCAGTGGTCTTTTAGATGCTGAACGCAAGCTAAAAGGAATCAATGGAATTGCGTTTGTAGAATTTGATGCAGGAGACGTTGTACGTCATCCAATCGTATCTGAAATTATTAATGCATATTCAGCACCAACGGAAACTGAAAAGGAACGAGGTGAAGAAAGTGAGACAAAAGCTCCGTAAGTTTCAAGAAACTTTAGGAATGCTCTATCTACCTGCTTTATTAGGGATGACATTTTTAGTGTTACTCATTTTAGGGTGGAGTAATGTACAACCAACTTCTTATTCTTTAGAGTTAAATCAAGTTGCTAAAGAAACAATTCGTTCTCCAAGAACAATTGAGGATAAAGAGCAAACCGCAAAAAAATCAACAAATGGCGATGGATGCTATTGGTGATATTTATGTATTTGATCAAACGAAACAACAACAGCAAGTCGATAAGATAAAGCAGTTTTTCCAAGCGATTAAAACGGTTGCGGCCAAATCATCAAGCGAAATATTTGGGGTAGATTCAACTACCACAACGACTGGAGAAACATCTACAAAAGTAGCTACAATTCAAGATAGATTAAGCTATTTTAAGAAAAGTTTAGACAGGGGAAAATAAAGCCATTCGAGATTTTGCTTTATATATTAAAGACAGTGTTATCGTTCAACTTTCTATCCGCTAGTTCTGAAAAATTAGAGAGCTATGAGAAGGCTGTAGAAGACGCAACGAAGGAACAAATGGCTTCTTCTATTACAGATTCTAATCTGTTGCAAGCGCAAGAAGCTGCAAAAGAAATCTTTGTTTAATGGTGGATTCTCTGATTCAGAACGTGAATTATTAGGACAATTGTTAACCAATAGCATTGTTGCTAATAATGTAGTGGATAAAGATGCAACCAATAGTGCAAAAGAGAATGCGAAGCAAAGTGTCTCAACTGTTAGAATTCTTCAAGGTCAAGTTCTCATCCAAGAAGGACATATTATAACTCAAGAAGACTTTACGAATTCTTGAACTACTCGGTATCAATGGAACAACAAACAATTATCATCAACTCTATAGTTACTTGATTTTTCCTTGGAATCTTTATCGTTAGTCTTCTAGTATTCTCGCTTCGATATAAAGTGGGAGTTTCAAGTAAAGACTGGGATACCCGGTTAAATGAATTAACTGTATTTACTTTTTGTTTTTCAATGGGGGCTGTTCTGTTGAAAATTTTATCGTTCTTGCAAAATAGAGGGATTGATTACATTGGTGTTGCTTTTTCCAATTGCTGGATTAATCTATCTTATTTATAAATTAACCTCAAAAATTTTTTTCTTCACAATTATTGCGATGTTGGTTTATCCGATTTTTAGTCTGGTTTATGTTTGGTAGTGACAATATCAATACTGAAATAGCATTAACAACTGTTTATTTTTTTCTCTTGCAGCTTGGTTAGGAGTTGTTCAAGAAGTTTATTGGAAAAACTTATCTTGGTTTAAACAATTACTTCTACAAATTGTAATTCCTGTTTCGTTAATGATTCCGTTTGTATTTTTTTAGTAATTATGAACTAGTTTCTACTCAATCTGGTTGGTTATTTGCATTTGCAGCGATTAGTGGATTTTTTTATCATATGTAATTCCAGTCATTTTAATGCCATATTTAACTTATCTTTTTGAGGATAGTTCAGTTCTTTTTATGGGCAGAGTTATCTAATCCAAATCAACCTCTGTTAAAAGATTTAATTACAAAAGCACCAGGGACTTATCACCACAGTCTAATGGTGGCTAATATTTCAGCAAACTGTGTTGAGGCAATTGGGGGAGATTCTCAATTAGCACGAGTAGCAAGCTATTATCATGATATTGGAAAAACTGAGCATCCGTTCTTCTTTATTGAAAACTTGCCTGCTCATATGGAAAGTCCGCATAAAATGATTGGACCTTATGAATCAAAAGAAATCATTTTTGATCATGTTCGTAAAGGAGTAGAAATCTTAAAAGAACATCAATTACCAAAATCAGTAATTGATATTTGTGCAGAACATCATGGAACTACTTTAATGAAATACTTTTATGCAGAAGCCCTAAAAGAAAATCCGGATGCAATCGAAGAGGATTTCAGATATCCTGGTCCAAAACCTCAGACCAAAGAGTCAGCGGTCATTAATATTGTAGATAGTGCAGAAGCTGCAACTCGAGCGATGAAAGAGCCTACTTTTAGAAAAAGTTCAAAATTTGGTTCATTCTATCATTATGAATCGCTTGGAAGATGGTCAGTTTGTAGAATGTGATATTACGATGAAAGAGTTGTCCATTATAGAAAAAATATTGTGGCTTCTCTAAACGGAACATTCCATTCACGAATAGAGTATCCCAAAAAAATTGTAAAAAAACCTAGTTAAGAGTTAGTATCCTTTCCTTTAAGATTGTTTAATGAACAATTTTTGGGGAAAGGATCATTTTTATTTAATGTTTAGTTCAACATTCGTCAAAGTTCCAATAATGTAGGGAGTTTGTTAAAATAATAGTGACATGAATAAAGGAGATTTTAAAATGATTGTTGAAATTATTGATGAAACAGAAGTAGTTCAAGAAAGTCATCAAGAACTGGTTCATAAGGTGGTATCTTTTGCAGCAGATTTTCTAAAAATACCTCAAACAAAAAGAATGTAGTATTTCTTTCGTTTCTAGTGAACGGATTCGAGAAATCAATCGTGATTTCAGAAATATCGATAAAGTAACGGATGTTATCAGTTTTGCATTGGATGATGACGATGATGATTTTGCAAGCATGCAGTCAATTATGGAGGAAGATGATAGTTTCGTGACTTCAATTGGAGATATTGTCATCTCTTTAGACCGTGCAAAAGAACAAGCAGAAGATTATGGTCATTCGCTTGAAAGAGAACTTGGATTTTTAGCACTTCACGGATTTTTACATTTAAATGGCTATGACCATCAGACTGAAGAAGAGGAAGCTGAAATGACAGGATTGCAACAAGAAATCTTAGATGCTTATGGGTTAACTAGAAATGACGGATAGACAAACGGGAAAAAATTCAACCTTTTTGACTTCAATGAAAGCATGCACTACATGGAATCAAAACAGTTATTCATGAAGAACGGAATATGAAAGCTCATTTGTCCATGGCAGCGTTGGCCATATTGATAAGTTTCATTTCTGGACTAACTGCACTCGAATGGTGTTTTATATTACTTTGTATATTTTTAGTATTAGTCATGGAGATATTAAACACAGTTGTTGAAAATTTGGTAGATTTATTAGTGAAAAAGGAATATCATATTGAAGCTAAAAAGGCAAAAGATATTGCAGCGGGTGGAGTATTGTTAAGCGCAGGTTTTACAGTCGTTATTGCGATGATTATAATTTTTGCCAAAATGGATTCATTTTTAAGGAGAGAGTATGACAAAATCATTTAAATCAGGATTTGTAGCGATTGTGGGGCGACCTAACGTCGGCAAATCAACATTTATGAACTATGTGTTAGGTCAGAAGATTGCCATTATGTCTGATAAAGCACAAACCACAAGAAATAAAATTCAAGGAGTCTATACGAAAGATAACGCTCAAATTGTCTTTTTAGATACGCCTGGAATTCATAAACCAAAACATGAGCTCGGTGAATTCATGGTTAAGAGTGCCTATTCTGCTTTAAAAGAAGTGGATGCAGTCTTATTTATGGTCAATGTCAGTGAAAAACGTGGCCCTGGTGACGACTTCATTATTGAAAAGCTAAAAGGGATTAAGACACCTATTTTCTTAGTGTTAAATAAGATTGACCTTGTTACACCAGAAGTGTTATTAGAGCGTGTTGAAAGTTATAAAGATGCCCTTGATTTTGCGGGAGTATTCCCAATTTCAGTATTACAAGGAAATAATGTGAACGAATTAATGGAAGCCCTTATAGAAGCTCTTCCCTGAAGGTCCACAATATTATCCAGCAGACCAAATAACCGATCACCCTGAATACTTTGTGGTTTCAGAATTAATTCGTGAGAAAATTTTACAGTTAACGCAGGAAGAAATTCCTCACTCAGTGGCCGTAACAGTAGATAAGATGCAAAAAGATGAGTTCGATAAGGTTCATGTCTATGCAAATATTATCGTTGAGCGAAAATCACAAAAAGGTATTATTATCGGTAAAGGTGGGCGTCTCTTGAAAGAAATAGGGACGAGAGCTAGACGCGATATTCAACAATTACTCGGAAATAAGGTTTATCTTGAATTGTGGGTAAAAGTTGAAAAAGACTGGCGTAAACGTAAAAGTAATCTACAAGAATACGGATATAAAGAGACAGATTATAGAGATTAGGATGAAATCAAATGGATTATTACCACTATTTTGATGGGATTGTCATAATGAGACAGACGTACCGAGAAAAAGATATGCTCGTAAAAATTTTGACGAGAGACCACGGAAAGTTGATGTTCTTTTTACGAAATGCACAGCAAAGCAATCATCCATTAACGGCTGCAACACAGGTGTTTACAAGAGCGACTTTCCTGGGGCATATTCATCAAAATGGGTTTAGTTTCCTAAAGGATAGTCACGATATTAAGCCTGCAACGATTGTCTTGCAGGATGTAAAGGCACAAGCTGTTTTAGCGTATTTAACACAATTAACAGATGCGGTGATGGATGACCATATAGTGAACAAGACGGTATTTCAACTGCTGTGGGACTCTATTGAAGCTATTAATAATGGAATCGATGCAGAAGTAATTTTGAGGTTCTTTGAAATCAAGATTCTACGTTACTATGGAGTCGAAGTGGAGTGGCAACATTGCGTTATTTGTAATAGGGATACGGACTTAGTTGATTTTTCGATTCAAAAGCACGGATGTTTGTGTAAGAATCATTTAGACGAAGATGAGTATCGCATGCAACTGTCTAGAAAGGCATTGTACGTAGCAAGGCAATTAGCTCTTGTCACTTCTCCAAAACAAATCGGCTCTATTCAGTTATCGGGTGAGACTACAAGTGAATTAAGACGTCTATTTGATACCATTATGGAAGAGTATGTGGGCATTCGATTGAAGAGTAAAAAATTTTTAGATCAGATGGTCGAATGGGAAACGTTGATGCAGAAAAGAGGACAAGATTAAGAGTAGGCAAAACGCTGTCTTTACTTGACTTTTTAAGCAATTATAGGTACTATAGTGGAAGATTAATAGGATGTTGACGGTGAGATTTTTAATGATAAAATGTCAAAGAGAGTATGGGCTGGTGGAATCCATATCATGGTTCATTAAAAGTGGCGCACTTGAGTCTATCAACAATGAAGCTTGGTTTTAAACCAAGAAATTAGGGTGGAACCGCGATTAGTCGTCCCTATGTATGCTTTTTGTGTACATAGGGACTTTTTTATTTAGCCAAAGGAGGAAATAGTATGGATTTTACAATGGTCATCCCAGCTTCAGAATTCAAAGATTTTCAATTGAAGGTGGTTTCTTTAGCACCGATTAAAGTGAGTGTCATCGGACATGAAGATGAAGTGTTGGAGGAATTCCAAACAAGTGCGAACCATTCAATGTACGGTTTTAAAACGAAAAATGAAGCAATTAAAGAAGTGAAATGTGAAGTGATTCCTGGAGTGATTTATGAATTTTATCCAGTAGTGAATGCACAATAGAAAGGGGAACAATTATGGCAAAAAAATTAAGTGTTCAAGAAATTATTTTAACATTACAAAATTATTGGTCTAACCAAGGGTGCTTGCTTCTTCAAGCATACGATACTGAAAAAGGGGCAGGGACAATGAGTCCTTATACATTCCTTCGCGCGATTGGACCAGAACCTTGGAATGCCGCGTACGTGGAACCTTCTCGTCGTCCAGCAGATGGTCGTTACGGGGAAAACCCAAACCGTTTATTCCAACACCACCAATTCCAAGTGGTGATGAAACCATCTCCTGAAAACATTCAAGAATTATATTTAGGAAGTCTAGAAGCTCTTGGAATCAACCCATTAGAACACGATATTCGTTTCGTGGAAGATAACTGGGAAAACCCATCTCTTGGCTGTGCTGGTTTAGGATGGGAAGTATGGCTTGACGGAATGGAGGTCACTCAATTTACATACTTCCAACAAGTAGGTGGTCTAGAATGTCACCCTGTAACAAGTGAGATCACTTATGGTTTAGAACGTCTTGCTTCATACATTCAAGAAGTAGAGAGTGTATATGATTTAGTATGGACTGGAGATGTTAAATATGGAGATATCTTCACTCAACCAGAATATGAACATTCTAAATATGCTTTTGAAGAAAGCAATGCAGAATTATTAATGCAATTATTTACAGACTTTGAAAAAGAAGCCACTGTATTAATGGAAAAAGGCTTAGTTCACCCAGCTTATGACTATGTATTGAAATGTTCTCATGCATTTAACTTAATGGATGCCCGCGGAATAATTTCTGCAACTGACCGTGCTGGATTCCTTGGTCGTATTCGTAAAATGGCTCGTACAATCGCGAAAACATTCGTGGCTGAACGTGAAGCATTAGGATTCCCATTATTGAAAGAGAAATAAGAGAGTTTGGAGGAGAAAGAATGACACAATCATTATTATTAGAAATCGGTTTAGAAGAATTACCTGCTCAATATGTTCGAACAAGCTCTGAACAATTAGCAAAACGTGTAGAAGACTTCTTCAAAGATGAAAACTTAGAATTTGAATCCGTAGAAGCATTTGCAACTCCTAGAAGATTAGCAGTTCGAGTAAATGGCTTAGTCGAAGAACAAGCTGACCGAGAAGAAATCTTTAAAGGACCATCGCTTGCAATCGCTCAAAAAGATGGAGCTTGGACAAAAGCAGCTGAAGGATTTGTTCGTGGAAAAGGGTTAACAACAGATGATATTTACGTTGAAGAAGTGAATGGCGTTGAATACATTCATGTGAAACAACATATCGCTGGTAAATCAACAAAAGAAGTGGTTAAAAACTTATCTTCTGTGATTACAGATATGAAATTCCCAGTAACCATGCGTTGGGCAGCTCATACATTTGAATACTTACGTCCAATTCACTGGATTGTTGCGTTATACGGCAATGAAGTCATCGAAGAAATCGGCGTATTAGATGTCAAAGCTGGACGCGTTTCAAGAGGACATCGATTCCTTGGAAAAGAAGCAACGATTGATAATCCAGAAAGCTATGAAAAAAAGCATTGGCTGAACAATTTGTCATCGTGAACCAAGATGAACGTAAAGCATTAGTTCGCAAGCAAATTGAAGAATTAGCTGCTAAAAACAACTGGATTATTCCAATCGATGAAGACTTGTTAGAGGAAGTAAGTTCAATCCTTGAATACCCAACAGCATTTGCGGGTACTTTTGATGAAAAATACTTAGTCGTTCCAGAACCAGTATTAGTGACGTCAATGAAAGAACACCAACGTTATTTTGTCGTGTATAACCAGGAAAAACAATTATTACCATTCTTCGTTTCAGTACGTAACGGGAATGATTACATGATTGAAAATGTCGCAAAAGGAAATCAAAAAAAGTGTTAACAGCTCGTTTAGAAGATGCGTTATTCTTCTACGAAGAAGACTTAAAGATTCCTATGACAACTTTCTTGAAGAAACTAGAAACATTGAACTTTCATGCCAAGATTGGTTCTATGACAGAGAAAATGGACCGCGTGCAATTACTTGTGGGACGTATTGCAAAAGAATTGAACGTACCAAGTGATGTCGTTGTCACAGCTCAACGTGCAGCTTCTATTTACAAATTCGACTTAGTAACAAACATGGTTGGTGAATTCCCTGAATTACAAGGAATCATGGGTGAAATCTATGCCTTGAAACAAGGAGAAACGCAAGAAGTTGCCCAAGCTATCCGTGAACACTATATGCCAACAAGTGCAGATGGTGAATTGCCTTCTTCTGTACCAGGTGCTTTACTTGCGGTTGCAGATAAATTAGATACTTTCTTAAGCTTTACAGCTGCAGGAATGCTTCCAACAGGTTCAAATGACCCTTATGCGCTTCGCCGTCAAGTAATGGGGCTAGTACAAATCCTTGCAGCCTTTGACTGGAACATTGAAATTGAAGACTTTACAAAACTATTGTTAGGTCTTAACTATGCTGAATTCCTATCAGGTAAAGAGGAAGAAGTTGAAGAGTTTATCTTAAGCTTTATTCGTGAACGTGTGGCACAACGTATTGCTACAATTACAAAACGTCATGATATTATCGATGCGGTTGTAAACAGTCATACTTCATCAGTTCCTGAACAATTAAAAGCTGCAAAAGTTCTTTCAGCCGTTTCTGAATCTGAAGAATTTAAAGGAATTACAGAGGCCTTAAATCGTGTTATCAATATTAGTGCAAAAGCTCAAGTTGAGGCGAGTGGGGAAATTTTAGAAGATCGTCTTGAAACAGAAAGTGAACGTAACTTAGTGAAAGCTATTCAAGAGTTGAATGCAAAAGTAGGTTCATTAACGCCTGAAGAATTGTACAGTCATTTAGAAGCAACGGCACCAAAAATTAATGATTTCTTCAATGAAAATATGGTTATGGTGGACGATGAAGCAACTCGTCGTAATCGTCTAAGATTCTTAGGATTACTATCTGAAATCATTTTAGATTTAGCAGATTTCACATCATTAATCGTTAAATAAGAACCCTCATACAGAAAGGAGAGTGAATGAAATGGCAGTATTTTATGATCGTGCCACGATTCAAGTCAAAGCCGGAAAAGGTGGAGACGGAATGGTTGCGTTTCGTCGTGAAAAATACGTACCAGACGGAGGTCCGGCTGGTGGAGACGGCGGTAAAGGCGGAAGTGTTATTTTTAAAGTCGACTCAGGACTTAGAACTTTATTAGATTTCCGTCATAAACGTCATTTCAAAGCAAAACCTGGTGAAAACGGCATGAGTAAGAGTATGTATGGCCGTGGAGCAGAAGACTTAATCGTTAAAGTTCCACCAGGAACAATCGTTAGAAATGCAGAAACAAAAGTCTTAATAGCTGATTTAGTAGAAGATGGACAAGAAGTAGTGGTTGCTAAAGGTGGCCGTGGTGGTCGAGGCAATATTCGTTTTGCAACTCATAAAAACCCAGCTCCAGATATCGCAGAAAACGGAGAACCGGGGGAAGAGTTTGAACTCGATTTAGAATTAAAAGTACTTGCTGATGTTGGATTAGTAGGATTTCCATCTGTTGGTAAATCGACTTTACTTTCAGTAATTTCTAGTGCAAAACCAAAAATTGCAGACTATCACTTTACAACATTAAATCCTCAATTAGGAATGGCGCAGTCTCCAAATGGCGAGCAATTCGTTGTTGCAGACTTACCTGGATTAATTGAAGGAGCTCATACAGGTGTAGGGCTTGGAATTCATTTCTTAAAACATATCGAACGTACAAAAGTATTACTTCATGTGATTGATATGGCCGCAATGGAAGGCCGTGATCCTTTTGAAGATTACAAGATTATTCAAGAGGAATTAGGAAGTTATCACCTACGCTTATTGGAACGTCCAATGCTAATCGTAGCTAACAAAATGGACCAACCACAAGCGGAAGAAAACTTAGAGAAGTTCAAGAAAGATTTAGCGGATAGCTTGGCTGAAGGCGAAGAAATGCCAGAGATTTTCCCAATTTCTGCCTATCGTCGTGAAGGCCTTCAAGCATTGCTTGCTAGAACTGCTGAAGTGTTAGAAGAAACAGAATTCTTCCCATTAAACGAAGAAGTAGTGGAAACACATATCGTTTATGGATTAGAAGAAGAGGAAGCACCGTTTAAAGTAACTAGAGATCCTGATGGAACTTGGGTACTCTATGGTGACAAGATTGAAAAACTATTCAAAATGACAAATATGGAACACGATGAGTCTGTAATGAGATTCTCACGTCAATTACGTGGAATGGGTGTAGATAGCACTTTACGTGAAAAAGGCGCTGAAAATGGCGATTTAGTACGTATTCTAAACTTCTCATTCGAGTTCGTAGATTAAGGAGTTTTGAATATGATTGATAGAAGTGAGATGGAAAAACGTTTTTATGTATCTTCATTTGACGGCCTAAGAGCGATAGGAATTCTTAGTATCATTATTTATCACTTGTATTCTTATCGCTTGCAGGGTGGATTTCTTGGATTGGACATCTTCCTCATTTTAGCGGGTTACTTTATGACAAACCGCTTAATGACAAGTTTGATGAACGATGGAAAGATTCCTTTGAAGCAGTTTTTACTAAAACGATTAGCGCGTATTGCACTGCCTTTAATCGCAATGCTCGTTTTAGTGTTCATTTATATTACGTTGTTTCAAAATGAGATGTTGGTGAACTTAAGAGGATCATTTACTTCCAGTTTAGTGTTTTTAAATAACTGGTGGCAGATTCTTAGAGCTCAAACGTTTATTCCAAACTTATTAACGGAAAATCCATTTGAACACTTATGGTATATCTCATTGGCCTTTCAATTTTACTTATTGTGGCCGATTGTGTTTGCGTTCTTAAGTTTATTCGTTAAGAAGCATAATACATTGTTTGTGGCTATCGTTGTGTTAGCTACTGCTTCATTTGGATTGATGCTCTTTAGTTATAAAGGAGCAGACTCATTAACGTATGTCACGATGAGTACTTGGACTCGATTATTTTCTATGCTCATTGGGTCATGTACAGCATTATTGTATCCTTTAGATCGTTTCCAAAAGGAACATAAATCTAGGTTGCCGTATGAGCAATATTTACGCTTAATCCCAATTGTGTTAATGTTCATTTTATTATTTACACTCGGACGTAACGAAGATATTACGTATCGTGGTGGAATGTTGCTTTTTGATTTAACAGTTGCAGCAGTGATTTTGATGAGCTTGCATCCAAAAGTAGGAACAGGGATTTTATTCCGTTTCAAACCATTAACAGTGATTGGTCGTAGGAGTTTATCGTATTATTTATGGTTCTTACCGATTATTGTCTTATACCAAGCAAAAATGGGCATTATTGGTTCAAGTAGTTTAATTCACGGCATCATCCAATTAGTACTGATTCTCTTCTTTGGAGAAGTTTGGTATCAAGTGTTTGAGAAAAGACGTTATCTTCAAATGGCCCGTAAAATAATGGGGCTGTTGAATGAAAAAACAGCTTTTGGAAAACAAATTTTCTTTGGAATCTGTGTAGTGCCACTCATCATTTTAGCAGTTGGTTTAGTACAGTCTACAAGTAAACTGTCTGAACAAGAGGCCACTCTTACAGAATTAATCCATACAAACCAAACAATTGTGGATAATACACAACAAACGGATAAAAAATTACTGAAAACCATTAATAACGTGGTTGGTTTAACTCGTGAAGAAACCGTCTTTAGTAGTAATAGTTCAATTACCTTTATCGGAGACCAATCCCTTCTTGCAATTGCCAATGAACTTACGACCATTTACCCTAATGCCGTGATGCATGCAACAACGATTGCACAAGTAACAGACTTATCTTCAACGATTAACGAATTAAAATCGAAGAATCAATTAAATGACATCGTTGTATTAATGTTTGGTGCCAATAGTGCTTTTACAAAAGGGCAATTGGAAAGTGAATTGAAACGAATCGGTATGGAAAAACAAATCTTCCTTGTTACGACAACAACGTCTAAAACATGGAGAGAGGATGTCAATAACGTGTACGCTTTTGTAAGTGAGAAGTATTCGAATGTCCATGTTCTTGACTGGAATGAGTATTCCAAAGACCAAGATTGGTTCTATTCACATAAATCGTATGTAACGGAAGTAGGGGCTCATGAAGAAGCGCTCTTCTTTGCGAAAAAAATTTATGAAACATTGAGAGGAAATTAAAATGGAATTGCAATTTTTAGGAACAGGTGCAGGCGTACCTTCTAAAATGAGAAACGTCACTTCAATTGCATTAAAGCTTCTCGATGAGATTAATGAAGTGTGGTTATTCGATTGCGGAGAAGCTACACAGCAACAGATTTTAAATACAAATATTCGTCCAGGAAAAATCAAGAAGATTTTCATTACACATATGCATGGGGATCATATCTTTGGTTTACCAGGACTACTTACTAGTCGTTCTTTCCAAGGCGGAGAAGATGATTTAACCCTCTATGGTCCTAAAGGGATTAAAAACTTTATCGATACAACGATTCAAGCTTCTTGTTCAAAATTGGGATATCCTTTAAGAGTTGTTGAATTTGAAAAAGAAGGTCTTCTTTTCGAGGATAAACATTTTAAAGTGGAAATGAAGAGACTCGAACATGGGATTCCATCTTATGGATTTCGTGTCACTGAAAAAGATCAACCAGGCGAACTGCAAGCAGACCGTTTAAAAGAGTTAGGAATTCCCTTTGGTCCGCTTTACGGTAAGTTGAAAAAAGGCGAAACCATTACTCTAGAAGACGGAACAATCGTGAATGGACAAGATTATATTTCTCCAGATATTAAAGGACGCGTGGTGACCATTTGCGGGGATACTCGTAAATGTGAAGCTAGTGAAATCTTAGCATATCGTTCGGATGTACTTGTCCATGAGGCAACGTATGAAGGCGATAAAGGCCAACAAGCTTATCGTCATTTCCATTCAACAAGTCTTCAAGCAGCTGAAGTGGCTAAAAACGCTGAGGTTAAACGACTATTGTTAACGCATATTAGTGCTCGCTATCTTGGAAAACAATCCCAAGAGTTAGAAGACGAAGCAAAAACAATTTTGATAATGTTCAAGTTGTCAAAGACTTCGACATTGTGACTGTTGAAAGGATTAAACATCATGAAGGACGCTAAATGGTTTACAAATCAAGTGGCTCTTGTCACTGGGAGCAAGCGGTGGGCTTGGCGCACAAATCGCGTTGGAATTAGCTAAAAGAAATGTGCAACTCATACTTGTGGCTCGAAACACTGCTAAACTAGAGCAAGTAGCCTCGGAATGCAGATTGAACACGTCTAAACCTGTCGATATTTATTCGTGTGATTTAACCGATGATGCGTCTGTTCAAGACTTATTATCAACTCTTGATGAAAAATACAAAATTACGATGGTCATCAACAATGCTGGCCTTGGCTACCTTAAATATGCTAAAGACTTAAGTGAATCTGAGATTAATCAAATGCTTCAGTTAAACTTGAATACATTAATTAAAATCACTCAGTATTTTGTACTTAGGTTTATTGAAGATAAGAGCGGAGTAATTGTGAATATCGCTTCTCAAGCTGGAAAATCGGCAACGGTAAAATCATCCGTGTATTCAGCAACCAAATTTGGAGTGTTAGGGTATTCGAATGCACTGCGTTTAGAATTAAAACCATATGGTATCCATGTGATGACTGTGAATCCTGGACCGATTGCGACAGACTTCTTTGATAAAGCCGAGCCAACTGGAAAATACTTAGAGCAATTAGGCGCTGTAGTATTAGATCCAGTGAAGGTTGCAGGAGAAGTTGTTAAAGGAATTGAGAAAGAAAAACGTGAAGTGAATTTGCCAAAAACAATGAACTTTGCAAGTAAATTAAATGTGTTATTCCCGAAAATAGGAGACAAACTACTAGGGAGTATTTTTAATAAAAAGTAGAGGAGGTGTACGATGAGTTTTGCAAATTATGCATGGAAGTTAAAAGAGAATGTGGATGAAGAACTCGTAACATCTCTTTCGATTGAAAGTGGTGTATCCAAAAATCTCGTCCGCTTATGTGTGGAACGTGGAATTCAAACAGCAGAAGAGATCCAAGAGTTTCTTTCGCCAACACCACATCTAATCCACGATCCATTCCTTTTACACGATATGGATAAAGCGGTAGGGCGTATTCAAGAAGCCATTGAAAATGGAGAATTGATTCATATTTATGGCGACTACGATGCAGACGGGATTACGAGTACAACGATTCTCTACGAAACACTTGAAATGCTAGGAGCTCAAGTATCGTACTATTTACCAAATCGCTTTATAGATGGTTATGGTCCAAATATTCCAGCGTTTGAACGAACACTTGAAGAAGGCCATACGCTTATTATTACTGTAGACTGTGGGATTGCTGCGCATGAACCAATTCGTTATGCGATGGAAAATGGCTGTGATGTGATTTTAACGGACCACCATGAAATTCCAAGTGAAATTCCAGAAGCTTTTGCGGTTGTTCATCCTCGTCATCCAGAGGCTAACTATCCATGCAAAGATTTATCGGGTGCTGGTGTTGCATTTAAGCTTGCTCACGCGCTTCTAGGAGAGTTTCCAGAAGAAATGGTAGAATTAGCAGCGATTGGAACAATTGCGGACTTAGTCAGTCTTACAGATGAAAATAGAACGATTGCTAAACTAGGAATCGCTCAAATGAAAACAAACGCAACGAATTGGACTTGTTTCATTATTAGAAAAAAACTATCAGTTAAAATGGATAAATTAGATGAAAAGACGATTGGTTTCCAAATTGGACCGCGCTTAAATGCGCTAGGTCGCCTTGGAGATGCTACTCCAGGTGTTCAGTTGTTGACAACGTTTGACGATGAAGAAGCACAGAGTATTGTTGATTTCATGCAATCGGAGAATGAAAGACGTCAGTCAATCGTCAATCAAATTGTCGAAGAGGCCACCCCACTTATTCAAGAACAAATGAATCAACCAATCCTTGTGTTAGCGCAACCAGGTTGGCATGAGGGCGTACTTGGAATTGTAGCGAGTCGAATTGTTGAACAGACTGGTAAACCGACTCTTGTGTTAGGCATTAGTGATGACGGATTAATTGCTAAAGGTAGTGGACGTTCATTTGGAGAGTTCAATCTCTATGATGCGTTAACCAGTGTGAAAAGATCATCTTTTAAAATTCGGTGGACATCATATGGCTGCTGGTTTGACAGTTGAAACAATTATGCTTCCAACGATTATTGATGGGCTAGAACAATATGCTAAAGACCATCAAGACTTATTAGATGCGAAGGCTACGTTAACGATTGATGAAGTTCTTCCATTAAAAGATATTACGGTTGAATGGATTGAGTCATTAGCAAGTCTGAAACCATTTGGAACGGATAATCCAGAGCCTATTGTTTCATTAGAAGGAATTCAAGTGGCGTCTACTCAATTGCTAGGAGCGGATAAAAAACATTTGAAGCTTCATTTGAAAGAAGATAATTCTACATATACGCTACAAGCAATGGCCTTTAGTAAAGGGGAATGGGCAGCTTCGCTTCAACCAGATACGAAGATTAGTATTGCTGGGACATTAGAGATTAATGAATGGCAAAATAATCGCCTTCCTCAATTAATGGTAAAAGATATCGCCGTGAAAGGTAGAATCGTTATTGACTGGCGGACTTCGAAGATTACTAAAGATCATCTTGATGTTGAAAATGCCCTTTATTTAGCTTCAAACGAAGTGTATTTAAAAGAACTACAAACAAGAATTCCAAGTAATTCAAGCGTGATGGATTTTTCATCTTTTGTTTCCTCAAATGAGATTCCAACCACAAATGCGATCGTGTTATTTGATTTGCCTGAAAAAGTGGAGGAAGTGGAAACTTTCTTTAAAATGGAATTTCCTCAAAAGCTATATATCATCGCGTATACGAAGAACTCAGTTGTGACCACAGGAATTCCAGATAAGTCCAAGTTTGGTAGTGTGTATAAATATATCCAATCCCATGGACAACTTCCTTACAATGAAAAAAATTAGTTTCAGTCGCAAATTTTCTGAAAAATTCCCGTTGAACAATTTCCGAGTGATATTAAAAAGTGTTTTTTTGAGTTAGAATTTGTTAAAATAGAAAAACGGACATTTGTTTATTCATACAAGTCCTAAAAACGAATGACTTGGAAGAGTCAGTTTTATTAAAGAAGTTAAAAGAACAATTATTGCTTGAAAAAAATTCAATTATAGTCAGTTTCAAGAATTGAAAAAAATTGGATTGAATCGCAATAGGATAAATAAAAGGAGGAGTTCTTGATGAACTTGAAAGAATATATTGCTAGCGTTCCAAATTATCCTAAAGAGGGTATTATTTTTCGTGATATTTCTCCATTAATGGCAAACGGAAAAGCTTACCAATACGCAACTCAACAAATTGTTGACTATGCACGTAAAATTGGTGCTGATATGATTGTTGGTCCTGAAGCGCGTGGATTTATCGTTGGATGTCCTGTAGCGTATGAATTAGGAATCGGATTTGCGCCAGCGCGTAAAAAAGGAAAATTACCTCGTGAAACAGTAGCTGTTGAATATGATTTAGAATACGGATCAGCAGAATTACACTTACACAAAGATGCTGTAAAACCTGGTCAAAAAGTTCTTATCTGTGATGACTTATTAGCAACAGGTGGAACAATGGCTGCCGCAGCAAAATTAGTTGAAAAACTTGGTGGTGAAGTAGTTGGTTTAGCGTTCTTAGTAGAGTTAACAGACTTAAAAGGTCGCGAAAAAATTAGCGAATACGACATCTTCACATTAATGGAATACACTGAAGACGAAAGATAATGAAAATAAAGAAGACTTCCTTAGCATTAAGCTAGAGAAGTCTATTTTTTATTTTCTTATTTTTTCTAATATTGCTTTGGCATTTTCTTGATTTAAGTGAGGTGCTTTAGCGAGTAAATTCATAAGAAGCGGAAGTTCATCTTCTGTTGCTCCAGCTGCTAGTCCTAAGGATTTCGCTTGTAGTCTCATATGTCCTTTTTGAATGCCATCTGTTACAAGAGCTCTTACAGCAGCAAGGTTTTGCGCTAAACCAATCGATGCGATGATTCCCGCTAGTTCAACAGCACTTGGATGACCGAGTAACTCGTGTGCAAATTGTGCACCGGGATGAATTGCAATTGAACCTCCGACCGTTCCAACAGGAAGAGGAAGAGTGATAGTCCCCACTAAGTTCCCTGCCTCATCTTTTGTCCAATTTGTCAGTGGTTGATATTGTCCGCTTAAACTTGCATAAGCGTGAGCACCAGCTTCGATTGCTCGCCAATCATTACCTGTAGCGATAACAACGGAATCAATACCGTTCATAATTCCTTTGTTATGAGTAGTTGCACGGTAAGGGTCCGCTTTAGAAAATTCACTTGCTAAAACGATTCGATCTATCACATCTTCACCTTTAGTAGTTTTAGTATCCAAGATTCTTGGAGAGAGCACGCATTTAGCAGTGACAACGGAGTTTGTTGCAAGGTTTGATAGAATGGCCATAATGCTTACGCCGCAAGTCATTGCTTCGATTGGTGATACAAGTGCTTCGAGGATGGTGTTCAGCATATTCGCTCCCATTGCTTCTTTTGTATCAACTGATACGTAGAAAATGAAAAATCCTTCTTTGTCAGTATACTTTTCTTCGACCCATATTTCTCGAATTCCTCCGCCACGTTTCACGATAGAAGGATGAGCATTATTCGCAATCGAAAAGAGAGATTCTCTTTGTTGTTCTAGTTTAGTTTTTACTTCTTCAAGTGTTAGAGGAGATTTAACAATGGCAATTTCTCCAATCATTTCACGTTTTTTTCTTGAATAGTCGTTGTCCCGCCAGCTAAATTGAGTAGTTTTTGAAGCATAGCTCGCTGCAGCAATAACAGAAGGCTCTTCCGTTACCATTGGAACGATATAACTTTTTCCGTTTACGATTAATTCAGGAACAATTCCATAGGGTAAGCCGTATATTTCAATTTGGTTTTCAATCATTTGGTTTGCGATGGATTCAGGTAGCGCTAGACCTTTGTTTAGTTGCTCTTTAGCTTTACTAGTCAAAAGTAGGATGATTGAGTAATATTTCTTTTCTTTCGTCAAGAGATTTTTTTGATAAAACTTGTAAAAAGGGTTGTTTTTGCATCAATGTGCTCCTTTCATGCTTTCATTCAGTATAACAAATTTTTAGAGTTTGCGGGTATGATACAGGTAAAATTTTTAAAAATGAGGTACACTAGTAAACGTGAAAGGAGAGATTTTATGGAATTTATTCGTGAAATGAATGGTCGCCGTCTGATTTTAGTGGCGGATGAAGAGTACCAAAAAGAAGCGGAAGATATGCTTACTTTCGTAGAAGAATATTTTGAGGAGAATTGGGACGAGGTCGACACTTTAATTCCAATTCATTATGGACAAGTGAAAGTCATTCCTAAAGGGGAAGATTTCCAAGTAGTCGTTCAAAATTACGAACATAAACTATTAGACGAATGGGTGGAAGATTTCTCTTATTTCCTAGATATTATTCGTAAAACGATTCAAACTGGAAAACGTACGAAAACATTAGGCCGTCTGATTCCATTTCGTTTCGATGGACCATTAGTGATTGCTAACCATACTTTTGAAGTAGATGAGTGGTATGCACATCGTTTTGATGATGAAACTTGGTATATTGCTCCAATCGACCAAACGATTGATCCGCAACCGCTAGAAGGAAATCAAGCGTATGAAATCTTTCCAGATTACCCAGAATTATATGAAGTGATGCATTTACCAACAGATTATATTATCTTGTTTAAAGGGCATGAAATTGTGTCAGTATTGAATACAGATAGTGTAGATGTGTGGAACTAGTCAAATACGAAAGGATGTACTATGGTAGAATCAATTTGTCGCATGAATCATGTTGTGAAGGCGTATGAATGTAATTGGAAAGGAGAGTTATCTCTTAGCCATGTTGTCGGGATTATGATGCTAGCTTCGCGTAAACAAGAACGAGGTCTTGCGCATCCTGACTTGATTTATCAAAAAGGTCTTTCATGGATTGTGATTCAAAACCAATTAACCGTCAATCGTCTTCCTAAATTAGAAGAAGAGATTATTGTCGAAACGGAGCCTGTTGGATATAACAAGTTCTTTACGTTCCGTCGTTATACCATCTTATCTCAAGAGGAAGAAGTTTTAGTCGATGCATTAACAACATTTTCGATGATTAATATCAAAGAGAGAAAACTTATCTCACTCGATGAAGAAGTTCTTAGCGAATATCCAATCGAAAATAAAAAAGATAATCGTCGTAATCCAAGAGTTCCTAAAATCGACTTGGATAAAGCAAGTGTTCAAACGTATCGCGTTCGCTTGAATGATATTGATTATAATCACCATGTGAATAATGCGAAGTATTTCGATTGGGTGATGGATAGCCTTGGCATGGACTTTATTAAGACTCATTCTTTAAAATCAGTTCTAGTAAAATATGATAAGGAAATTTTACCTGAAGCTACCGTTAAGAGTTTTTATGAAATTCGTGAAACTAGAAATGGGGTTCAAACATTGCACCAATTGGAAACCGATGATCAAAAATGTTGCCACTTATCTCTTGAATGGGAAGTGAAGTAAAATCCTTGTATTTTCATAGGAAATAGGGTACAATACTTTTTGTGTAAAATATGCAGCAGAAATATAGAAGCTCGTCAACAGTCCTAGCCTTTAGGGTAAGGTAGTAACCACGGCTGCAAAGGTGAACCCTTGTAGTGACTGCACGAATCGAAGATTTCGCGATTATTTTACTCCAAAAAAAATAAACAATTATTGGAGGAATGTTCAATGTCACGTTACACTGGACCAAGCTGGAAGTTATCTCGTCGTTTAGGCATTTCACTTTCAGGAACAGGAAAAGAAATCGCTCGTCGTCCATACGCACCAGGTCAACACGGACCAAACAGCCGTAAAAAATTATCTGAGTATGGTCAACAATTACAAGAAAAACAAAAATTACGTCATATGTATGGTATGAACGAACGTCAATTTGCTACTTTATTCAAAAAAGCTGGCAAAATTAAAGAAGGTAAACATGGTGAAAACTTCATGGTTCTTCTTGAACAACGTTTAGATAACGTAGTATACCGTTTAGGTTTAGCAACTACTCGTCGTCAAGCACGTCAATTAGTGAACCACGGTCACATCACTGTGAACGGTAAACGCGTAGATATCCCTTCATTCCAAGTACAAGTTGGCGATGTTGTGGGTGTTCGTGAAAAATCACGTAACTTAACAATCATTAAAGAAGCTTTTAGAAGCTTTATATGGTCGTCCAGAGTTCGTTACTTTCGACGAAGATAAATTAGAAGGTTCATTAAACCGTCTACCATTACGTGACGAGTTAACTTCTGAAGTTGACGAATCACTAGTTGTCGAGTACTACAACAAACTTGGCTAATCTTATTAGACAATTTCAGAACTGGAATTCACTATTGTGGATTCCAGTTTTTTTATAACTCTTTGTCAAATAGTGTTGATGAAGAATATTAGGAAGGGATTAAGCAACTAATTGTTGCTTAATTCCCTTTTTGTTTTAGGGCCAAACATTTTTTTGTTATTAAAATAATCCTGTTCCTAAAGTGATAATAGTTTCTAAAGCCATAGGCATTTCTTTTGAGCACTTTTATTTTATTGTTTATTCCTTCAATAGGTCCGTTTGTTCTAGTTGGATGCTCACAAGTATTTTGAATATATGGCAGGTAAGTAATTAGAGTTTTTAATACTCTTTTTAAACCAGAAGATAGGTCTAATTGTGTAGCTGCTTCAATCATTTCCTTGAATTCTATATAATCTCTAGCTTGAATACATTCACGAAGTGAATGTACAACCTCATAATCATTTTTTAAGAGATGGATTGTTTTTCCAAAAATATAATCCACGATTCCTTTACTTGTTATAAAACTTTCAAAAAGCTTATAACGATTATATTTATAGTTCTGAAGTTCGTTAGGATTCTTTAAAAATGAACTTCCAATAGTGTTTTAACTTTCGATATAATTTAGGGTCTTTATAACGATGCTTATTCATGACACGTACCCGAGTACGATTTAATTCTCTATTTAAGGCTTGTACGATATGAAAAGGATCAATGATAATTTTTTTGCGTTAGGAAACATTTCTTTTTATTAATTGAATGTACGGTAGGTACATGTCGATTGAGATAGTTTTTACCATTAATCTAGTCTTGGGCTCAAAAACGATGAAAATATCTTTTTCAAATTGTAAGATTTTTCTATCTCGTACAACATCGACCAGCTTGTGTGTAGTGCTATCACAAATAATGAAACTCATATTACTATCGGAAGATTTAACGGATTTAAATTCATCAAAGCATAAATGCGCAGGTAAATCATGTAATGGTTTAATCGTTAAGAATCGTGCTGTATCATCTATGATACGTCTGACAGTATGAACTGAAACATTTTGTTTCTTTTTGCGATATATGTTTCAGATACTGTTTCACTTATTTTTTTGATTTGATTTCGTTTTTTTAATCGTTTCGAGATATGACAGTGTTTTTTTCTACAATTCGACTAGTGTCTGCGGTAAAATGAAGAGCCGCATTCTCTACAGAGAAATCTCTGCTTGCGTAGATTTAAGTAGGCCGGAATGCCTGAAACAGAACAGAGAGTGATACGAGAAGTTTTCGTCCCATTTTTAACAATATTATGATTTTGGCTAACACATCCACAGACGGTACAAAATTCTGGTTTATGCGTATATGTAGCTGAATAAAATAAAGATTTTCTCTTTTTAAATATCTTCTCTTGAACTTTATTATCCCAAATAATATTTTTTTATCTTTGATTTGTAGCGTAGCTTCTAGTATATTGTTCATATGGTCATCATCCTTTTTGTATTAGGTTTAGGCGCTTTTAATATAATGGATGTTGGCCTTTTTTAGTATACACTAAAAATAGGGTTGTGGAAAATTTCCATCAACCCTAAAAATTATAGAACCTTTTTATTTATAATTTTGATGAAAGGTCTATAAACGATAAATAAAAATAGAGAGCTGAATATTATGATCCATTATGTTGAGAATCCAGATGTCACTGTAGAAGATGTCCTTCCTTTATATGAAGCGGTAGGATGGACCAATTACACGACTAAACCAGAAATGCTTAAAGCAGCTTTCGAAAATTCGCTTCATGTTTTAGCGGCTTTTAATGAAAAAGGAATACTCGTTGGTGTACTGCGCGCCGTTGGAGATGGAGCGTCTATTCTGTTTATTCAAGATATTTTGGTAACTCCTGAGTATCAACACCAGGGAATCGGAACAAAATTGTTACAACAGACTCTAGAAAAGTACAAGAATGTGTATCAAATTCAATTAGCTACTGATAATTCAATGAAGACAATCTCTTTTTATGAATCTAATGGGTTCACAAGTTTAACATCACTAAACTGTGTTTCTTTCATGTATACAGGTAATCAGTGAGCAAACTTTACTAACTTTTTATGGTTTTTATGTTAGAATGAGAATGTAAACTAAAGGAAAGAGTGGATACAATGCAATTAACAATTGATAAAAAAAGCACAAGCATGGTTTGAAGAAGAAATGGGTGTATCTAAAGAACGTGGTGTTCGTTTCCTGGGTAAAGTATACGGATGCAGCCCGATTCATGAAGGCTTCTCTTTAGCTGTTGAAGTGGATGCTCCAAGTAATCCATATGTGAGCGTTGAAGAAAATGGTATTACTTACTTTGTTGAAACTGGAGATGAATGGTTTTTCCGAGGACATAATTTAGAAGTAAGCTTTGATGAGAAGTTGAAAGAGCCAAGTTACAATTATACAAAAAAATTGCCGACTAAGGTTGATAAAAATAAGGGAGTCATTGAGTGCATGACTCCCGTTTTTATTGGACATTTTTGCCTATGTAGAGTAAAGTTAGATAGTTATGAAATGAAGAAAGGATTTATGCAATGACAGAACCTGCAGTAAAATATAGATTGATTAAAACAGAAAAACATACAGGCGCTCGTCTTGGAGAAATCATTACACCTCATGGTACTTTTCCAACACCGATGTTTATGCCGGTCGGAACCCTAGCTACCGTAAAATCAATGTCTCCAGAGGAATTAGATGAAATGGGCGCTAATATCATTTTAAGTAACACTTATCATTTATGGTTACGTCCTGGTGCGGATATTGTAGATGAGGCTGGTAAACTCCATAACTTCATGAATTGGAAGAAAGGATTCTAACCGATTCAGGTGGTTTCCAAGTATTTTCGTTAAGTGATATGCGTCGTATTGAAGAAGAAGGGGTTCATTTTAGAAATCATTTAAATGGATCTAAATTGTTCTTATCGCCTGAAATTTCAATTGATGTTCAAAATAAATTAGGTGCGGACATTATTATGAGTTTTGACGAGTGTCCTGATTTTCATCATACACATGATTATGTGAAAGATTCGATTGCTCGTACCACTCGTTGGGCAGAGCGTGGATTAAAAGCTCATAAGTCACCAGATACTCAAGCGTTATTTGGTATCTTACAAGGTGCGGGGTATAAAGATTTACGTATCGCACATGCTAAAGACATGATTTCGTTAGATTTCCCAGGATATTCTATTGGTGGATTATCTGTTGGCGAAACAAAGCAAGAGATGAATGAAGTGTTGGATTACTTAACTCCACTGATTCCTTCTAATAAACCTCGCTATTTAATGGGAGTAGGTTCACCTGACTCATTAATTGATGGTGTCATTCGTGGAGTAGATATGTTTGACTGCGTATTACCAACACGTATTGCGCGTAACGGTACATGTATGACTAGTAGCGGACGTCTAGTAGTCAAAAATGCGAAATATGAACGTGATTTCCGTCCATTAGATGAGAAATGTAATTGTTACACATGCCGTAACTATACACGTGCTTATATTCGTCATTTATTTAAAACAGATGAAACATTCGGATTGCGCTTAACCAGTTATCATAACTTGTACTTCTTATTAAACTTAATGAAACAAGTTCGACAAGCGATTATGGATGATAACTTATTAGAGTTTAGAGAAGCGTTCTTTGAAGAGTATGGATTCAATAAAGAAAATGCTAGAAATTTCTAATGCTTATAGAAAAATCCGGTCATTTTTTGTTAAAAGTAAGACTATAAATTTTTAAGAAATGAGGAAAGATTATGGATCAAACAACATTATTAATTTTATACGTAGTAGTAGCGGGTGGAGCGTTCTGGTTCTTTGGACGTAAACAACGTCAAAGAGTTAAAGAGATGCAGGAAAGAATGGATGCCATTAAACCAGGCGATAGCGTTGTTACCATCGGAGGTTTACATGGTGTCATTGAAAATGTGAATAGTGAAGATCAAACAGTTGAATTAAACTGTGAAGGTGTTATTTTAGTATTCGAAAAACGCGCTATTCATCATGTCATCCCTACTGCAGCTCCAACAAATCTTGAAGTTCGTACGGAAGAAGTAGCAACTGAAGAAGAGTAGTCTATGAACAAGGAAAGTTTAAAAAGATAGACATAAAAACATGGTTCCATTATAAAGGTAATGGAATTTAATGAACTTGGATATAAGACCATTTCAAAGGAAGATCTTTCCCATTATTTTTGTGGACTATAAATGGAAGAAAAAAATTCCTGAAAATCTTTTATGAGCAAATTTTTTTCAAATCAATCAGCTAAGTATTAATGAGTATTTTTGATTTTTGAGTCATTAGAGGCGCAGACAAACAAAGAAATAACATTAGAAGATATCAATCTTAGTGAATTGTTTTAAAGAGAGAAGCTGGCAAAAATGCCAGCTTCTTTCTTTTATAATTAAATGTAAAGGTTTGCAAAAAAATTTTAGAAATTAGTATTGATATTTTTCGGAATTATAGATAGAATAAAAAGTATAGGTTAGGACTTTAAAATTGAAAGGGAGATGAAAACAAATGAATATGTTTTTCATTAGAAAAATTTTTTTCTATGAAAAACTATTTACAAACAATGTGAAATAGTGTACGATATAAATGTGATAAAAAAATAACAAGCACTGGGGAAATCACAAGTGAGTGAAGAAAAACAACCAAGTACAACAAGAAATCAACTTATTAGTTGAGAAAGGATTAAAAAGCTCTAGATGAATTTCGCTTGTTAAATCAAGAACAAGTGGACTACATTGTAGCAAAAAGCATCAGTAGCTGCGTTAGACCAACACGGTGTATTAGCACAACATGCAATCGAAGAAACAGGACGTGGAGTTTTCGAAGACAAAGCTACGAAAAACTTATTTGCCTGTGAACATGTAGTGCACAACATGCGTCATACTAAAACAGTTGGCGTTATTTCAGATGATGACGTAACTGGATTAACTTTAATCGCTGAACCTGTAGGGGTTATTTGTGGGATTACACCTACAACAAACCCAACTTCAACTGCAATTTTCAAAGCGTTAATCGCATTAAAAACACGTAACCCAATCGTGTTTGCATTCCATCCATCAGCTCAACAAAGTTCAGCACATGCAGCTCAAATCGTTCGCGATGCAGCAGTTGCAGCAGGAGCTCCTGAAAACTGTGTACAATGGATTGAACATCCATCAATTGAAGCAACAAACGCTTTAATGAACCACGATGGTATTGCTACAATCTTAGCAACAGGTGGTAATGCAATGGTTAAAGCTGCGTACTCTTGCGGAAAACCAGCTCTTGGGGTTGGTGCAGGGAACGTACCAGCTTATGTTGAAAAATCTGCTAACATTCGTCAAGCGGCTCACGATATCGTAATGAGTAAATCATTCGATAATGGTATGGTTTGTGCTTCTGAACAAGCAGCAATCATTGATAAAGAAATTTACGATGACTTTGTTGAAGAATTAAAGAGCTACCACACTTACTTTGTAAACAAAAAAGAAAAAGCATTATTAGAAGAATTCTGCTTTCGGCGTAAAAGCAAACAGCAAAAACTGTGCTGGTGCTAAATTAAATGCGAACATCGTTGGTAAACCAGCTGCATGGATTGCTGAACAAGCAGGTTTCTCAGTTCCAGAAGGAACAAACATTCTTGCTGCAGAATGTAAAGAAGTTGGCGAAAAAGAACCTTTAACTCGTGAAAAACTTTCTCCTGTCATTGCAGTACTTAAATCAGAATCACGTGAAGACGGTGTTGAAAAAGCACGTCAAATGGTTGAATTCCATGGTTTAGGACACTCAGCAGCAATTCATACTGAAGATGCTGAATTAGCTAAAGAATTTGGACGCGTTGTTCGTGCAATTCGTGTCATTTGGAATGCTCCTTCTACTTTTGGTGGTATCGGGGACGTTTATAACGCATTTATCCCATCATTAACACTAGGTTGCGGTTCTTACGGACGTAACTCAGTTGGGGATAACGTAAGTGTTGTAAATCTATTAAATATCAAAAAAGTAGGGAGACGTAGAAATAACATGCAATGGTTTAAAGTTCCATCAAAAATCTATTTCGAACGCGATTCAATTCAATACTTACAAAAAATGAAAAATGTAAGCCGTGTAATGATCGTAACTGACCAAGCAATGGTTAAATTAGGATTCTTACAACGTGTTATTGAACAATTAGAATTACGTCCAAACAAAGTAATTTATGAAGTATTCTCAGACGTAGAACCAGATCCAGACATCACAACAGTAAACCGTGGTGCTGAAATCATGAAGAGCTTCGAGCCAGATACAATCATCGCTCTTGGTGGTGGTTCTGTAATGGATGCTGCGAAAGTAATGTGGATGTTCTACGAACAACCACAAGTGGACTTCCGTGACTTAGTACAAAAATTCATGGATATCCGTAAACGTGCATTCAAATTCCCAGAATTAGGGGAACGTGCTAAATACGTTGGTATCCCAACAACTTCTGGTACAGGTTCTGAAGTAACACCATTCGCGGTAATTTCAGATAAAGCAAACAACCGTAAATATCCATTAGCTGACTACTCACTAACACCAACAATTGCGATTGTTGATCCTGCATTAGTGATGACAGTTCCAGACTTTGTAACAGCTGATACTGGTATGGACGTATTAACTCACGCAATTGAAGCGTACACTTCAACACTTGCAAATGACTATACAGATGGTTTAGCATTGCAAGCAATTAAATTAGTATTTGAAAACTTAGTAAGCAGTGTGAAAAATGCTGATTTCGTATCACGCGAAAAAATGCATAACGCTTCTACAATGGCTGGTATGGCATTTGCCAATGCGTTCTTAGGTATGAGCCACTCAATGGCGCATAAGATTGGTGGATTCTTCCACACTGTTCACGGACGTACAAATGCAATTCTATTACCATACGTAATCCGTTACAATGGTACTCGTCCTGCTAAAGCTGCTACATGGCCAAAATACAACTACTACCGTGCAGATGAAAAATTCCAAGACATCGCTCGTATGTTAGGATTACCATCTTCAACACCTGAAGAAGCAGTTGACGCTTTAGCTAAAGCTGTATACGAATTAGGGGAAGCTGTAGGTATCGAAATGAACTTCAAAGCTCAAGGTGTTAACCACAAAGAATGGTTAGCTACAATCCATGAGATTGCAATGCTTGCTTATGAAGATCAATGCTCACCTGCAAACCCTCGTTTACCAATGGTAGCTGATATGGAAGAAATTCTTGCGGATGCATATTTTGGATACAAAGAACGTCCAGGTCGTATCAAATAATTGATTTTTAAATCTAAAGAGTCTTAGGAGTTTCCTAAGGCTCTTTCTTAGCTCTGTTTTTCAATCGCAAACTATGCTATACTGAAAGGGAAATGAAAGGAGATGGCTTATGACACCAAATAAGGAAGATTACATTAAAACAATCTATAAATTAGGTGGTAAAGATGAATTTGTAACGAATAAAGCCATCAATCAAATGTTGGACCTTTCAGCAGCTTCCACAACAGAAATGTTAAACAAGCTAGTACATGATGGCACGGTCGAATACATTCGTTATAAAGGTGCAAAATTAACTCAAAAAGGGATTAAAGTTGCAGAACGTTTGATTCGTTCGCATAAAATCTGGGAAGTCTTTCTTGTAAATTCTCTTGGATTTAGTGGAGAGTCTGTTCATGATCAAGCAGAAATTCTCGAACATGCTTCAAGTGTTGAAATGACAGAGCGATTAGCGGAGTTCTTAGGAAATCCAACGCATTGTCCTCATGGAGAAGAAATACCTCCATATTCAGAATGAAAATAGTTGTAAAACTGGTCTGTTTTTGACCAGTTTTTGTTTGGGCTCTAGTATTAAAGAAAAAAATTTAGTACAATAATAGTACAGTTTAAGTTAGGTGTTTCATTTTTTTAATACAGAGGAGATATTATGACATCAAAGCATCAACAAATCATTCGTTATATTGAATCACTGCCAGTTGGAGAAAAAATTTCAGTACGTTCGATTGCAAAAAATATGGAAATGAGCGAAGGCACTGCTTATCGTGCCATTAAGGAAGCTGAAAATATTGGGATTGTTTCGACCATTGAACGAGTTGGAACGATTCGTATTGAACGTAAAACAAAGGATAATCTAGAAAAACTTTCTTTTGGAGAAATTATTAAGATTATTGAAGGGGAAGTATTCGGTGGGCATGAAGGATTAGATAAAATCTTAAACCGCTTCGTTATAGGTGCGATGACACTAGACGCTATGACACGTTATATTCAACCGGAATCGCTTGTAATTATCGGGAACCGTGAAGATGCGCAATTACTCGCTTTGAATCAAGGAGCAGCTGTTCTAATTACTGGGGGATTCCAAGCAACACCTCAATTAATTCAAAAAGCGGATGAGCTTAAAATTCCATTGATGGGAACAACATACGATACATTTACTGTTGCTAGCCTCATCAACCGAGCGATGACCGATCAATTGATTAAGAAGAAAAATCATGATTGTTGCAGATATTTATAATGATATCGAAAATACGAATTATTTAAGAATGGATCAAACCGTTAAAGAATATCGCGAGTTGAGTGAAAAGACAGGAAATTCTCGTTTTCCAGTTGTGAATCACTCTAATCGCTTAGTAGGGGTTGTTTCTGCTAAAGATATATTAGGAAAATCTGATAGTTTAATTATTGAAAGAATCATGACTAAAAAAATCCTTCTGTATCTAAGTTACATGCGAGTGTGGCAAGCGTTGCGCATTCGATGATATGGAATGGGTTTGGAGATGCTACCTGTTGTTCAAGATAACATGGAACTCATTGGAATCATCTCAAGACGTGACGTTATGAAAGCTATGCAGTTAACACAAAGACAACCACAAGTAGGAAATACTTTCGAAGATGATGTGAGTGAAAATCTAGAAGTCATAGAAGTTAACCCAACAAATGCGAGATTTAGTTTTACAGTCACTCCTCAGATGACCAATAATTTAGGAATGCTATCTTTTGGGGTTCTTTGTGAGGTGGTTTCAGTTGCTTCGAAAGAATTTATTCATCGCAGCCAACGTCGCAATACGGTTATTGAACAATTGGAAATGCATTATTTGAGGATGATTCCAATTGAAAGTAAAATTGCGATTCAAATTCAGACTTTAGATATTGGCCGAAAAGTATCTAAAATTGATATTTCTGTGCTACTTGAAAACTCGGTGGTTGCAAAAGCAATTATGTCAAATCAATTAATGGAAAGAAACTAATGATGAATTACAGAGAATTATTAAAAGAAATCATCACTGAGATTGAAAAAGCCAATTCAATCGTGATCTTAAGGCATAGAAAACCAGACCCAGATGCTTTGGGTTCTCAAATAGGTCTTAGTAAGCTGATAAAAGGGGCATATCCTGAAAAGTCTGTTTATGTTATTGGAGATATGCCCGAAAACTTGAAGTATATCGGTGATATGGATGAAATCACTCAAGAGGTATTCGACAATCGCTCGTTATCGTTGTGGACTGTTCCACACCTCGACTCATTAATTGTCCGTTTGAAGTGAAGGTAGATGAGGTGATTAAGATTGATCACCATCCAAATGTGACACCTTACGGAAAAGATTTGCTATGTGGATACAACAGCCGCAAGTGCTAGTGAAATTATGGCAGAATTTGCTTTTGATGCAACGACACCATTTCAAATGAACAGAGAAGCCGCTAATGTTATTTACGCTGGAATTATCGGGGATACAGGACGATTCTTATATCCGTCGACTACTTCGAAAACTTTTGCGCTTGTATCAAAATTGATACAACACGATGTAGATTTGGCTGGGATTGCCGATAGGATGATTACGAAACCACTGAATGTAAATCGAATGACAGGGTATATTTATGAGCATTTAGAAGTATCTCCTGAAGGGATGGCAAGTGTTGTTTTAACGAAAGAAGTACTTCGTCGTTTCCAAGCTAATGACCAGTTAGCTTCTCTTGTAGTTTCAGTACCTGGAACTGTTGAGGGGATTTTGGCTTGGAGTCTGTATGTGGAACAAGAAGATGCGACCTTTAGAGTTCATTTACGTTCAAAAGGACCAATAGTAAATCACATTGCGCAAGAGTTCGGCGGCGGAGGACATACGCTCGCGTGCGGTATTCCTTCTGTTACGCAAGCCCAAATTTTAGAAGTGGATGCTAAGTTGAAAAGAGGCAGTAAGAAACTTTAAGAAAAAGATTGAAATAACACTCAAATAAGAGTATTATAAAGTGTTGTGTTTACAATAAAATTAGTCCTATGATTGGATGAAAGGAATTATAAAATAATGAATTATACTGAGTTTTTTAAAAAGATTGATGCAGAAATAAAAAAAGCGGATTCGATTGTAATCTTACGTCATGAATCACCAGACCCAGACGCAATTGGGTCACAAGTAGGGTTAAGAGAAATTATTCGCGCGACTTATCCAGAGAAAACAGTGTATTTACTTGGTGAAATGCCTAGCTCATTAAATTATATTGGAGAAATGGACGAGATCACACAAGAGCAATTTGACGCTTCACTTGTTATTGTATTGGACTGTGCGAATACACCACGTATTGACTGCCCATTTGAAGTAGATCCATCGAAAGTGATAAAAATTGACCACCATCCAGATAGAGATGTGTATGGAGCTATTTCATTTGTTGATACTGATTCAAGCAGTACAAGTGAGATGTTGTGTCGTTTTGCTTTTGATGCTGAAAGTACTTGGGCAATGTCAAAAGAAGCAGCTAATGCACTTTATGCTGGTATTGTTGGTGATACAGGACGTTTCTTGTATCCTTCTACGACAACCATTACATTTTCAATGGTTTCTAAATTATTAGAATTCGATGTAGATATTTCAGGAATTGCGTATCAAATGATTACAAATCCTGTTTCAGTTAGTCGTTTAGCAGGATATATTTATCAAAATATGGAAATTTCTGACAATGGAGTTGCAGCAACTGTATTGACTCAGGAACATTTAAAAACTTATGGTATTGAAGAAGACCAAACACACGGAGTAATCTCATTACCAAGTACAGTAGAGGGCATTCATTGTTGGGGTCTTTTTGTGGAACAACCAGATGGAACGTATAGAGTAAATCTTCGTTCTAAAGGTCCAATCGTGAATACAATTGCTCAAAATCATGGAGGCGGTGGACACCCGCTTGCTTCTGGGGCTGTAGTGAGTACATTAGATGAAGTGCAACAAATTGTCTCTGAACTAAATGATTCAGCAAAGAGAATTTTTTTGAATAAATAGCAATCGCTTTTAGTCTTTTAGTATTTTAAGTACTAAAAGACTTTTTGTTTTTAAAAATTCTTCTTAAAATGAATTGACTTATAACGATTTCAAGAATACAATGATATTATGTGTTAAATCACATTTAACCATAAATTATATCAATGCAATTTATTTTGATTAAAATTAAATAGAGACGGAGGTGACTCAATGGACTCAGTAGTATTAGGTGGCCTCGCGATCTTAGCTTTAATAATTGGAATTGTTGCTGGATATGTTGGTTTCAAATCAAATTATGAGAAAAAGTTAATAGCAGCTCGCGAATCGGCTGATATGATTATCAAAGATGCTAAAAAAGATGCGGATCGATTAAAGAAAGAAGTTCTTTTAGAGGCAAAAAGAGGAAAATCATAAAGTATCGTGCTGAAGTTGAAAATGAGTTAAAAGAAAGACGAAATGAAGTACTTCTTCAAGAAAAGAGAATGATTCAACGTGAAAAGAATTTGGATCGTAAGGATGAAATTTTAGAAAAACGTGAACAATCCATTGAATCAAAGGAAACTAAAATCCAAGAGAAACTTGAAAGAGTGACAGAAAAAGAGCAGGAAGCAGAAGCTCTAGTTGCAAAACAACAAGAAGAATTGGAACGTATTTCTACAATTAGTAAAGAAGAAGCGCAAGAAATAATTATGAAAGACATGACCGAACAGTTAAGTAAGGAACGTGCCATCATGATTAAAGAGTCTGAGCAACTTGCAAAAGATGAAGCAGATAAAAATGCTAAGAATATCATTCTTCAAGCGATTCAAAGATCTGCAGCAGATTTAGTTTCTGAAAATACAGTAACAGTTATGACTTTACCAAGTGATGAAATGAAAGGGCGAATTATTGGACGAGAAGGTCGTAATATTCGTACGCTTGAATCATTAACGGGAATTGATGTTATTATTGATGAAACTCCAGAAGCGGTAGTTTTAAGTGGTTTCGATCCAATTCGTCGAGAAATCGCTAAGATGACCTTAGAGAAATTAATTTCTGATGGTCGAATTCATCCCGCTCGTATTGAAGAAATGGTAGAAAAATCTCGTAAAGAGATGGATGAGCGTATTCGTTCGATTGGTGAACAAGCGACATTTGAAGTCGGAATTCACTCATTACATCCAGATTTGATTAAGATTTTAGGTCGTTTATACTTTAGAGCTAGTTACGGACAAAACGTATTGAACCATAGTATCGAAGTTGCTAAGTTAGCTGGTGTGATGGCCGGTGAACTAGGGGAAGATGTAAATCTTGCTAAACGAGCAGGTTTACTTCATGACTTAGGAAAAGCACTGGATCATGAAATTGAAGGTTCGCACGTTGAGATTGGTGCTGAAATCGCTCAAAAATATAAAGAAAACAAAGTAGTTGTAAATGCCATTGCTTCACACCATGGAGATGTTGAAGCGACTTCAACGATTGCCGTTCTTGTGGCAGCAGCCGATGCTTTATCAGCAGCTCGCCCAGGAGCAAGACGTGAATCAGTTGAGAATTATATTCGTCGTTTAGAAAGACTTGAGGCGATTGCAACAGAACACGAAGGTGTAGAAAGAAGCTTTGCAATTCAAGCAGGTCGTGAAGTACGTGTAATGGTACAACCAGACAAAATTAGTGATGAAAAGGCAATAATTTTAGCTCATGACATCAAAAATCAAATTGAAGAAGAACTCCAATATCCAGGACATATTAAAGTTACAGTTATTCGTGAGACAAGAGCAGTTGAGTTTGCTAAATAATTGGTGTACTTTTAATTTTTAAAAGGACATTAGAAGAAGGCTCCTATGATTATTCATAGGGAGCTTTTTTATAATAAAGACGTTATCCATTACATGGATAACGTCTTTATTCTCTACGTCTTAATTCTAACGGTTTCGTCGTTCTTGAGTTGTTTGTTCATTATTTGAATCATTACGACGGTTATTTTCTGTCGTGGTTTCAGATTGACGAGTTGTTTGTTCTTGAGTCGTTGTAGGTTGTTCAATTTGGAATTCGTTAGTAATAGGGTCAGAACTATTACGTCCTACGGTTACTACAATGGAGACAGAAACACTTGGTCCTGTAATATTCTGGAATTTAACAGAATTTCCAGTTACAGTCTGTGATTGACCATTTGCAGTCACTTTGAATTGTGGAGTTCCTTGTCCTGTATTATTATAACGATCCCATGTCACCGTTAACTCTTTCTTTTCCTTATTGTATGTTGCTTTTAACCCTGTTGGGCCTTCGATTGTAACACCGTAATTTGAAGATTGTTGAGTTGGAGTACTTCCTTTTACAAACAGCTCCGTAGCAATCATATTTGCTGGTGTTCTAGGTCCAGGCAGACTTAGTGGGATTGATCCTACTTCAATTTGTTGTTGAACAACACTATCTGGTTGAACCCAATCTTCTCCACTAGAGTATTGAGCCATATATTTCATTAAGTGATAATAAATTAGCTTAGCATATCCTTGTTCAGTGGTATCTACGCCACCACCTTTTTCGTATGGATTATCATAACCAGTCCATACTGAGATTGTATAATCAGGTGAATATCCGATAAACCATGAATCTGGGATAATATCTTCATAATCAGAAGCGCCCATTGCACGTTTTTGTTCAATATTGTAGTTTGATGACCCGGTTTTAGCAGCAGTTGAAAGTCCAGGAATTGCTACTTCAGTGGCAAAACCATATGTGAACGAATCTTTTAAGACATTCGTAATCATGTATGCAGTAGAATCTTTCATTGCTTGTTTTTGTTCTGGTTTAAACTCATAAACTTGACCATCACGAGTAGTGATTTTAGTCACCGTATATGGTTTTGAGTAAGTTCCAGCGTTAGAGAAAGTTGCGTAAGCGGCAGCCATTTTAATTGGAGAAATTTCTGCACCAATAGCGTTACTTTCTACTAAATAGTCTTGTCCATCATTTTTAATTTGAATATCTAAATTATTCAGGAATGATTTAATATTGGTTTCACCAACAGCCTTGAACGCTTCTAATGCCGTTGTATTTCTTGAATACACAAGAGCTCTACGTAATGTCATTGGTCCATTATGTCTAAAGTCCCAGTTATTTAGTTCAACACCATTTGAATATGTTGTCTTTTGATCCAATAGCGTTTGACCAGTTGAATAGTTTAAATATTCAATAGCAGGGCCGTAGTCGATAATTGGTTTGATAGTAGATCCTGTACTTCTCTGATTATCAGTTGCTCGGTTATAAGCGAATAGAGTTGTTTGTTTACGACCACCGCTGACAGCTCTGACGGCACCTGTTTTAGAATCTAACATTACAGAAGCACTTTGAATTTTATCGTTAATATAATTGATATAGTCATTTGTGTTAACAATATCATTCAGTTTTTGTTGTGCTTTAGAATCAATGGTGGTTTCGATCACTAGACCGTCATTATAAGGATCAAGACCTGTTTTATCTTGAACTTCTTTTAAAACCATCGTTACGAAAGAATCGTAGACTAAAGCTTTATCTGAACTATCAACATTATTGTCATGAGCAATTAGTCCATCATTAATTGGAGTCGCTAAAGCTTGCTCGTATTGTTCATTAGTAATTTTTCCATTTGTTTTCATTGTATATAAAACTGTATCTCGGCGTTCTTTTGCCTCTTCAGGATGAGCATATGGATCATAGGAATTAGGTGCTTGAGGCATTCCAGCAAGTAAAGCTACTTGAGGAAGAGATAACTCCGATAATTCTTTGTTAAAATAATAGTGTGAAGCTGTACCAAATCCGTAGACACTATTCGCCATATATACTTTATTTAAATAGAAAGTAAGGATTTGCTCTTTGGAAAACTCACGTTCGAGTTTAAGTGCTAGAATCGCTTCTTGAATTTTTACGTTGATACGTTTGATCTTCTTTCTTTGTAGAAAAGACAGAAAGCTTAATCAATTGTTGAGTAATCGTACTACCACCTTGAGTTATTTGACCAGCTTTGGCATTTCTAAAGAAGGAGCCTAAAATACGAATGGGGTCAATTCCCATATGAGAGTAAAATCGTTTATCTTCAATTGAAGTTACAGCATCTTTTAAGTAATTGAGGAACTTGATCACTAGTAATGACATCTCTTTTTTCTCCACCCAGAGAAGAGATCAGTTCGCCATCTTTATCATATATTTTTGTTTCAGTCGCTCCTTGAAGGTCGCTTGCTTTAATTTCAGGAGCAGTGGAACCATAATATGCAAAAATTGCAATGATTGCTATCAGTGCAACTCCTATAAATGCTCCTAAACCAATAAGAACTTTTTTTAATATTTTTTTCTTATTAGAAGGAGATGAAGCTTTCTTTTTTGGTTGGCGGTGTTGCGATGAACGCGACTGGCCGGTATTGTTTTCAGTCATTTATTGACCTCCTTATAATAAATCATCCACTACATCCAAATAATTTAGAGTCATTTGTAGTGAAAGTTGAATTTGATATCCATTTTCTTGAATATAGGATAAAGGGATTGATTGTCTTTTTAGAATGAACATCCTTTATATACTCATCAATTTTTTTGGGTATTCGAGCAAATAGTATTGTTTTTAAAGTTGAAAAAGTAAAAAAATTACAAAGGAAATTCCACCTTGCTCGGTGCATTCTTTCATATGTGTTAACTGATGCTCATGGATATTCTTTAAAGGAAATGAAGTTTTATTTTTAGTTTCTTTCGCTTCAAAATCGATATATCTTCCTTTATAAACTCCGTTATAGTCAGTAGTAGAAGCATGACGATAATATGCTTCAGTTATTTTGGCAGCACTTCTGACAGGATAGTCTACTTTAACGACTTGAACTGGAGTAGGCTTTCTTATGAATGACGGCTCTTTTTTGAATACGATAGAGTTCATTAGTTTGATTCAATATATTTTCTAAACCCATTCCACGACTACTGTATATAGTCTGCTTTTCAGCTTTATTAGTAGTTTGTACTAGGTGTTTTTGTCCTTTTGGATATTGAATCATTTTATCCCTCCTTTGGCGACTATTATAACATTTTAATTGTAAAATGAAAAAAACAATTACTTTTTGTTACCTTTTTTTAACATTGTAGAAAAAAATACCTATAAAATAAACATTCTATTCAGGTCAATTATGTTTTTACAAAAGATGAAGAGTATTGTAAAATAAATGAGTATGTAAATCCATTCGTCTTTTTAGATGAATAATGAATTTATGGAGGAATAATATGACAGCAAAATTTCGAAAAAAAGTTGAAACTAATAAAGTTGTTTTTAACATTTGAAATCTCTCAAGAAGATATTAAAAAAAGGTTTGGACCAAGCGTTTAACCGCGTTAAAAAGAACGTGAACGTTCCTGGTTTCCGTAAAGGTAAAGTAAGCCGCCAAGTATTTGAAAAAATGTACGGTGAAGAAGCTTTATACCAAGATGCGTTAAACATTCTTTTACCAGATGCATATGATAACGCAGTTGAAGAAACTGGAATCTTCCCAGTAACTCAACCAAAAATCGATATCGAATCAATCGAAAAAGGTAAACCATGGGTGATTAAAGCAGAAGTAATTGTTAAAACCTGAAGTTAAATTAGGTGAATACAAAGGTTTAACTGTTGAAAAACAAGATCGTACAGTATCTGAACAAGATGTTGAAGATCGCCTATTACAAGAACAAGCTCGTGCAGCTGAATTAGTTGTTAAAGAAGAAGCAGCTGAATTAGGTGACACAGTAGTTATCGACTTCGAAGGTTTCTTAGGTGAAGAAGCTTTTGAAGGCGGAAAAGGTGAAAACCACTCATTAGAATTAGGTTCTGGTTCATTCATCCCAGGTTTTGAGGACCAATTAGTTGGCGCTAAAGAAGGCGATGAAGTTGAAGTAAAAGTGACTTTCCCTGAAGAATACCATGCAGAAAACTTTAAAAAGGTCAAGAAGCAGTATTCAAAGTGAAAGTTCACGAAGTAAAAACTAAAGAATTACCTGAATTAACTGATGAATTCGCTAAAGATGTGGATGACTCAGTTGAAACATTAGCTGAATTAAAAGAAAAATTCCGCAAAGAATTAGAAGAAGCTAAAGCAGCAGCAGCTGACGAGGCAGTAGCTGATGAAGCTTTTACGTAAAGCAGTAGAAAATGCTGAAATCGTTGAATTGCCACATGAAATGGTTCATGACGAAGTTCACCGTCAAATGGAGCATTACTTAAACGATATGCGTCGTAACGGAATCTCTCCTGAAATGTACTACCAAATCACTGGTACAACAGAAGCAGATTTACACAAAATGATGGAAAAAGACGCAGACGTTCGTACTAAGACTAATTTAGTATTAGAACAAATCGTTAAAGAAGAAGGCATCGAAGCAACTGATGAAGATGTAGCTAACGAAGTGAAAGAATTAGCTGCTCAATACGGTATGGAAGAAGATGCAGTTCGTGCAGCAGTTTCAGTAGATATGTTGAAAAACGATATCGCAATGAAAAAAGCATTAGCTGTGATTACAGAGTCTGCGAAAGAAGCTTAATAGATGAAAGTTTATCGCGCTGGTTTCAATATGAAATCAGCGCTTTTTTTGAAACAACTTTTCTTGTTGAAAATTAAGACTTATGGTACTCTTAGTAGAAGAAATCAGGAAATAGAATGGGGGTTTCAGATTGTATAAAGATGAAACAAAACAAAGTAAGATGTTCTTTTTGTGGAAAAATCGCAAGAACAAGTAAAAAATTATCGCTGGTCCTGATGTATTTATTTGTAATGAATGTGTTGATTTATGTAAAGAAATCATTGATGAAGAATTTTCATCTATAAGTATGGATGAAATGATTGATGTCTTGAAACCGCAAGAAATTCGTAAAAGTGTTAGATGAATATGTTGTTGGTCAAGAACATGCAAAAGAAATCATTAGCGGTAGCAGTGTATAATCACTATAAACGGATTAATCATTTATTAAATGAAGACGAGGACGAAGTAGAATTACAAAAAAGTAATATTTGTTTAATTGGACCAACTGGTTCTGGGAAAACATACTTAGCTCAATCTCTTGCGCGGATTCTAAATGTTCCATTTGCTATTGCAGATGCGACTACTTTAACAGAAGCGGGTTATGTGGGGAAGATGTGGAAAACATTCTTCTAAAATTACTGCAAGCAACTGATTATGATATCGAACGTGCTGAAAAAGGGAATCATTTATATTGATGAGATTGATAAAATTGCTAAAAAAAGTGAGAATGTTTCTATTACCCGTGATGTGAGCGGGGAAGGGGTTCAACAAGCTTTATTAAAAATTCTTGAAGGAACTATTGCCTCAGTCCCACCTCAAGGAGGAAGAAAACATCCTCATCAAGAGTTGATTCAAATTGATACATCTAATATTTTATTCATTGTGGGTGGAGCTTTTGATGGTATAGAAACCATTGTAAAAGAACGATTAGGTGCTAAAGTTATTGGATTTGGATCTTCTAATAAAAATTTATCAAGTCATGAAAGTCTAATGCAACTTATTATTCCAGAAGATCTACAGAAATTTGGGTTGATTCCTGAATTTATCGGTCGTCTTCCGATTACTGCTGCATTAGAACCATTATCTAAAAGAGGATTTGGTTAATATTTTAACGAAACCAAGAAATGCTTTGGTGAAACAGTATCAAAAACTCTTTGCAATGGATGATGTTGAATTGGAATTTGAACCCAAAGCACTTGATGCTATTGCCTCAAAAGCAATTGAAAGAAGAACTGGAGCTCGTGGATTAAGAAGTATTATCGAATCTGTTATGATGGATTTAATGTTCGAGATTCCAAGTCGAAATGATATTACTAAAGTTGTAGTAACTGAATCAATTGTTACAGGGACAGGACAACCTGATTTGTACGATGAAGATAATCGCCTGATATCCTAGGGAATTTCACAAATATATGGTAGGATAGAATGAGATGCGGTATTATAAGCGGTATTTCATTCTATTTTATTATTGACTATATGAATTGAGGGAGAGATATATGAGAGGGTTAAAATCCTTTATTAAAAAAAGATATTCTAAAGAAGAATTTGCTTGGATTATGCAAGACTGGGCTAATTCTGTTTATTCATTAATGATTACAACAGCAATATTTCCTTTATTTTTTTCAAAACAGTAACTTCTAACGCCGGTGTTTCGGCAGCGGATTCTACTGCTTATTTGGGGTATGCAAACTCGATTGCAACTTTTATTGTTTCTATTATGGCACCCGTATTAGGTGCATTGGCTGATTATAAAGGATATAGAAATCCTATGTTTACGTGGAGTACGTTGATAGGAGTATTTTCGGTAGTTGGTATGATGTTTGTAGAAAGTGATCAATGGATGATTTTACTTGTTCTATATACATTGTCTGCAATCGGATATTCTGCTTCAAATATTTTCTACGATAGTTCTATCATGGATGTAACTTCCTATGATAGAATGGACAGTATTTCTGCTGCAGGTTATGGATATGGATATATAGGTAGTGTTTTTCCATTTATCTTATTTATGATGGTCATGCAGTTTAGTGGATTAAATTCCACTGCAGTCGTAATGGTAGGGTTCTTTATTACAGCGGCTTGGTGGTTTGTGTTTACAATCCCTTATTGGAGATATGTAAAACAAAAATCATTTATTGAGAAACCAAAAAATCCTGTAAAAGATAGTTTTATCCGTTTGTGGAAGACCATTAAACATATTGGAGAACACAAACAAGTATTTCTTTTCTTATTAGCTTATTTCTTCTATATTGATGGAGTAGGTACAATTATTAAAATGGCTACTGCAATTGGTGCAGATATGGGACTTGATGGGAATAGTTTAATTGTAATTCTGTTAATCGTTCAAATTGTGGCCTTTCCGTTTAGTTTGTTCTATGGATTTTTATCCAAAAAAATTGGCAACAAAATGACTTTATTCATTGGAATTGGTACTTATGTAGCTATTTGTATTTTAGCTTTAGGTCTTAAAACGTATAATGATTTCTTATTTCTTGCTATCTTAATTGGTACTGCTCAAGGTGGGGTACAGTCTTTAAGTCGATCATTATTTGGTCAACTGATTCCAGCCAATCAGTCAAATGAATTTTTCGGATTTTATAACATTTTTGTAAAATTCTCATCTATTCTTGGGACTACATTGTTAGGGATTACTGCTCAATTGACAGGGAAAATCATTAGATGGAGTATTCTCATTAGTTATCTTATTCTTAATCGGTTCAGTATTTGTTATTCTTTGTTAAAATACCAGAAAAGAAAGGGTTAGAAAATGAAGGTTAATAAAGCGGAATTTACAATTAGCGCAGTTTCTCCAGCACAATATCCTGCAGGAGACCTTCCTGAAATTGCTTTGTCTGGTCGTTCGAATGTTGGGAAAATCATCCTTTATCAATAAGTTGATTCAAAGAAAGAGTCTTGCTAGAACTTCAAGTAAACCTGGTAAAACACAAACGTTAAATTTTTATCATATCAATGAGCTGTTTTACTTTGTGGATGTACCAGGATATGGTTATGCAAAGGTTTCAAAGAAAGAACGTGAAAAATGGGGAAAAATGATTGAGGAATATATTACTACTCGTCAATCATTAAGACTAGTTCTAATATTGGTAGACTTTAGACATGAGCCGAGTCAAGAAGATGTTCAAATGAGAGAGTTTCTTGAATACTACAATATTCCTTATCGTATTGTGATGACAAAATGTGATAAGATTCCTAGAGGGAAAATGGAATAAACATGTAAGTGTAATCCGTAAAAGCATTTGGAAAACCTCCAGAAGATTTATTCCTAACTTTTTCTTCAGAAACTGGAGAAGGTGTAGAGAAAGCTTGGAAATTCATTGAACAATTTATTTCAAAAGAGAGCATTGCTTAATGGCTTTGCTCTCTTTCTTTTTATCAATATACTTTATAAGGTATATTGAAAGTTAAAACGGATATAGTATAAAGATGATAATAACAATGTTTTGAGCGAAAAAAATAGAATTGATTACATTGCATTCATTTTAGAATTATGTTATATTATATGCTGTATCATTAGGCGTATTGTATGGAGGGTGTTTTTTTATGAGTCAAAGAATTTCAAAAGAAACGGTTCAAAGCATACAATCGCAAGTGAATATTCTTGATATTGTGGGTCAGTTTCGTCCAATTACGAAAAGCAAGGGAAAAGTCTATTTGGTCGTTGTCCATTTCACGATGAAAGAACACCATCTTTCACTGTGACGGAAGAAAAACAATTATTCCATTGTTTTTAGCTGCGGGAGAGGTGGCAATGTTTTTTTAATTTCATGCAAGAACTTGAAAACTTGTCTTTTCCGGAATCCGTGGTTCGAGTTGCTGAACTCTCTAACATCGATATAGACGTAGAGCTACCAACAACGCAAACGATTATTCCGAGAAAAGAGAAGAAATTATATGAGGCTCATGAAAAAGCGGCTGAGTTTTATTCTCACGTTCTTTTAAACACTAAAGGCGGGAAAGAAGCGCTTGATTATTTAGAAAATCGTGGATATACCGTCGAAACCTTAAAAAGAATTCGGATTTGGTTTTTCTTTAAAAGACAGAACACAATTAGAACAAGTCCTTCAAGAATTACAATTAACGGATGAGGAAAAAGAAGCTTCAGGTCTATTTTTCTGAAAAACAAAATGGTTTCTTTGATCGTTTTTAATCAACGAATAATGATTCCGCTTAGAAATGAACATGGACAAATTATTGCTTTTTTTCCGGAAGAGTCTTACCAGGTTATTCTGATGATTTCGCATCTCAAGCAAAATATTTAAATAGTCCAGAGACAATCCTTTTTTCAAAAAGAAATTTTCTTTTCAACTTCGACTTGGCAAAGAAAAATATTCGAAAACAGAATAAAGTGATTTTGTTTGAAGGGTATATGGATGTTATTTCTGCTTGGCAAGCAGGTGTTCAAATTGGGTGTTGCTTCGATGGGGACCCTCATTTAACTCCTGAACAAATACAAAAGCTTTACAGAAAGGTCACAGATACCATTCTGATTGCTTATGATGGGGATAAGGCGGGGTTAGAAGCAACGAATCGTGCCATAGAAATGATTCAAGACACTAATGCTTTTTCAAAATAGGGATTATTCCCTTTTGATAACGGCTTGGATCCTGATGAATTCATAAAAGAACGAGGGACTCAAGCGTTTAAAGATTTAGTAGAATATTCTCAAGAGACGGTATACCAATTTAAGAAGAGATTTCTTTCTAAAAAAATATTCTTTACAAATAGAAAGCCAAAAAAATTCAGTATATCGAAGAAATGATTGTAGAACTTTCAAAAATTAATAATGAAGTTGAGCTGAACTTGGCGATGAAATCTCTCGCTGATGAATTCGATTTAGATTTCTCAACCGTTTTTAAACCAGGTAAAAACAATTACGGTTACGATTAGGAAAAACAAAAAGGCAGTCTAACGCTGAGTCAGTTTCTTATAATCGCCAGGTTGAGATTAAACCTGCAACGAAGAATGAGCATATCCAAAAACAATTTGATGTATCGATTGCTTCATAATGAACAGGCATGGACTTATCTAAATAGAATTGATTCTGAATTCGTTTTTTTCCTGATTCGCATTATGAACAGTTATATTTATTGTTACAATCTTTTTAAGAATGAAGAGAATGAAGTTGATGTTCAACAATTTTTTTCCTCTTTTTAGATGATAAAGATGTTTTGAACCGAAATCTTGTTTCAGAAATTGAACTGTCTAACTTTCCACCGGAATGTACAGAACAAGAAATTCAAGATTTAGTTTATGTTTTATCGAAAAATTCGCTAAAAGAGCAGCTTGCTAATAAAAAAAGAAGAGTTGAATCGTGCTGCTCTTATGAAAGATGATATTTTACGCCAGAAATTGATGCGTGAAATAATGGAGATTCAACGACAATTAAGAAATAGAAATGAATGGAGGAATGGTGAATGACAGTTCAAAAAAATGAAAAAAAGGTCAAACACTGAATGAAGCAACTTCAATGCTTCTTGCAGAACGAAAATTATTCGGTCAAATTTTTATACGATGATTTATCTGCACAAATCGCAATCCCATTTGAATTGGATGCGGAAGGAATGGATAAAGTTAATTCAAAAATTTGAGGATGCAGGGGTTAGTGTTGTTGATGCAAATGGTGAACCAACAAGTCATCAGTTGTCCGTTGAAAGTCAACGAGAAGCTGAAGTTGGAACTGTTGAAGATGATACTGCTTTTATCATCCAAATACAAAAGATTAATGACTCCGTTCGTATGTATTTGAAAAGAAATCGGACGAGTTCCACTTCTTAGTGCGGATGAAGAGGTTGCTTTAGCTCTTCGAATTCAAGAAGGGGATACAGAAGCTAAACAAGAATTAGCGGAAGCCAACCTTCGTTTAGTAGTATCCATTGCAAAACGTTATGTAGGGTCGTGGAATGCAATTCTTGGATTTAATCCAAGAAGGAAATATGGGATTAATGAAAGCTGTTGAGAAATTCGACCATACGAAAGGATTCAAATTCTCAACTTATGCAACATGGTGGATTCGTCAAGCGATCACACGTGCGATTGCAGACCAAGCGCGTACAATTCGTATTCCAGTACATATGGTTGAAACAATCAACAAATTAGTACGTGTTCAAAGACAACTATTACAAGATTTAGGACGCGAACCTACACCGGAAGAAATCGGTGCAGAAATGGATTTACCAACTGAAAAAGTTCGTGAAATTCTAAAAATTGCTCAAGAACCAGTATCTCTTGAAACTCCAATTGGGGAAGAGGACGATTCACATTTAGGTGATTTCATCGAAGACGATAACGCAACAAGCCCAGCGGATCATACAGCATACGCATTGTTGAAAGAGCAACTCGATGAAGTTCTTGAACAATTAACAGACCGTGAAGAAAACGTACTTCGCTTACGTTTTGGTCTTGATAAAAACGGTGAAATTCGTACATTAGAACAAGTAGGGCAAGTATTTGGGGTTACTCGTGAACGTATTCGTCAAATCGAAGCGAAAGCATTACGTAAATTACGCCACCCAAGTCGTTCTAAACAATTAAAAGACTTCTTAGATTAAGAAATAAGTTAGAGAAGCAGTCCTTAGGGATTGCTTCTTTTTTTGTATGCAAAATTTGTGAAATCTCTATTATTTCATGAAAAAGGGTTTAAATCTAGTGAATAATTTGGTAAACTAACAAATGTGGTAATTGAGAATGATTATCAATTAGAAAAGAGAGAACATGAAAAGAGTTAGTTATTTATTTATATTATTACTTATATTAAGCATTATCTCACTCTCTGTTGGAGCATCTAGTTTCTCTTGGATGGAATTTTTTAACGGAGGAGAGAGCGCAACACAACTGTTTTGGCAATCAAGGTTTCCTAGACTATTGAGTATTTTATTGTCAGCTTCTGCAATGAGTGTATCGGGTTTATTGATGCAGACGATTACTCAAAATGAGTTTGCTTCGCCAAGTACAATAGGGACTGTCGATGCTGCAAAACTTGGACTGATGATGAGTTTATTATTATTCCCATCGCCTGGTCTGTTAGAAAAAATGGCAACATCTTTTGTGTTTGCGATTAGCTTCTCGGCTCTTTTTGTCGCCTTACAGCATCATCTGTCTATAAAACAAAAATGGATGATTCCATTAATTGGTCTAATCTTTGGCGGAGTCATTGGAGCATGTACACAGTTTATTGCGTATCAATTTCAATTAGTCCAAAGTTTATCGTCATGGATGCAAGGATCGTTTTCGATGATTCAAACAAATCAGTATGAATGGCTGTACTTTATGCTTTATTTGTTTCTAGTCCTTAGTATTATGTTTTTGCCCATTACTATACAGTGGTCAGCATGGGGGAAGATATCAGTCGAAATCTTGGGGTTCCTGTTAAACAAATGGAGTCCTTAACATTAGTATTAATCGCATTAACAACGAGCGTAACAATGATTACAGTGGGCAGTTTACCGTTTATAGGTGTGATTGTTCCAAACATTGTACGCATGCGTTTTGGATCTCAGATGAAGGATTTAGTACCACTGACGATGCTAGTCGGAGCGTGTCTTGTATTAAGTTGTGACATTATCGCACGAATGGTGATTGCGCCTTATGAGATTTCCGTAAGTATCATCTTAAGTATTCTTGGGGCTGCACTCTTTATTTTCCAAGTGATTCGCCTGGAAAAGAAAGGAGGAGACCTATGAAAAAGAAAACAAGAATCTTTTTTTAGGCATCCTTTCTGTAATGGTCGTATTACTAATAGTAGCGTATCTATTAATACCAACGAAAAATAGTACAACTGTTTCAAATTTTATTTTGCAACGTCGATTATTGAAATTGCTGGTCATGGTGATTGTATCTTGTGCAATTCCAATCTCGACGATTAGCTTTCAAACCGTTGTGCAAAATCGATTTTTAACACCAGGTGTGTTAGGAATTGAGAGCCTATTTGTCTTTATTCAAAGTGGACTGTATTACTTTGAAAGTTTAGTAGGGGTAAAAGTAGAACAATCAGTGATCATTTATTCTGTCACGATTGCCATTCAAATCGGTTTACTACTGTTATTAATGAATGCGTCTAAAGGAATGATGCTATCGAACTTCAAAGTGCTATTGTTACTAACAATGGCGTTTTCGATGCTACTTCGAAATGCAAGTACATTTTTACAAGTGTTAATGGATCCAAACGAATTTGATAAATTACAAAGTTCGCTTTATCCATCTTTTCAAAAGATGAATGCACAACCAATGATGATTGGTGTAGCGATTGGATCTATTCGTTCTTTTAATGATCGTGTTTCTATAAAATACGACATCAGCTCGATGCTCTTCATTTAGGTGTTGATGGTGCAAAAATGTTAGGAATCAATACTAAAACGACTCAGTAATGTAGTGATTGTCATCGTCATTATTATGACAAGTTTATCAACGATTCTAGTAGGGCCACTTCAGTTTTTAGGCTTTATGATTGCCAACTTAACCTACCAGTTAACGAAAGAATATAAACATGGCGTTTTATGGCTGTTTTCAGCCATTTTAGGGGCTTGTGATAGTGCTCGCGGCACAGTTAATCGTTGAACGCATATTCCTTCTTACAATTCCGATTAGCGTGTTTATCGAAGGGATTGGTGGAGTATTGTATTTAATCTTATTAGTGAAAGGAGAGAAGCCTGGTGCAGCTTAAAGGTGTTACAAAAAAATATCGACATCCAGTTGTTGATCATGTGGATTTAGAAGTCTCAAAACATCGACTGACTTCTTTTATTGGGCCAAACGGTGCTGGAAAATCAACCCTTCTTGGGATGATGAGTCGACTTCTTCCTAAAGACGAAGGATTTATATTTATCAACGGTCAAGAAGTTGAAGCGTGGAACTCAACAGAATTAGCAAAAGAACTGGCTGTTTTAAAACAAAACCAGCAAGTTCATGTCAGTATGACAGTTGAAGAATTTGTTCGTTTTGGTCGTTTTCCATATACAAAAGGGAAGATTACAAATTCAGATGAACAGATTGTTGAAGAGGCGTTAAAAAATACCAATCTTATCTCTTTTAGAACACAAGATATTGGAACTTTATCAGGTGGACAGTATCAACGAGCGCTCATTGCGATGGTTTTAGCTCAAGATACGGAGTGGATTTTACTCGATGAACCATTAAACCATCTCGATATGAAACAAGCGTATGAAGTGATGAATCTACTTCGTTTCTTAGTTGACGAAAAAGGAAAATCGATAGTGATTGTGATGCACGACTTTAAATATGGCAAGTAATTTTTTTCAGATGAAATAGCTTGTTTTTAAAAATGGAAAATGTATCATCCATGATACAGTCGATAAAGTGATGAAAGATGATGTGTTATCAGCTTTATATGAAATTCCACTAGAAGTGGTTGAAATGAATGGTAAAAAAATATGTATTATTAAAGAATGGAGAATTAGAATGAAAAAAATTATTAGCATTTAATTCAGTTTAGTAGCTGTATTTATTCTTGCAGCTTGCGGACAAACAACAAAAAAACAGAATGCAGCTAACAACTCAAGCAGCTGCTAGCAGAAGAAAAGAGTGAAGTGACTCTTACAAACGGTAAAAGAAGATGTAACGGTTAAAGACAAAACCAAAGAAAATTGTTGTATTTGATTTAGGAGTTGCCGATACAATTCGCGAACTTGGTTTTGTCGATAATATTGTAGGGATGCCTTTAAAGACTTTGCCTACGTACTTAAAAGATTTACCATCAAGTATTCAACCAACTGGATCAATGGTGGAACCAGATATTGAGGCTATCGCTGCATTAGAGCCAGACTTTATCATTGCTTCAGGTCGTACAATTAAATATCTAGATCAACTAAAAGAAATTGCACCAACTGTTATTTTCTCAGTGGATCAAAAAGACTACTGGAATTCAGTTTCTAAAAACATCCGCTTGGTAGCATCACTATTTGGTAAAGAAGCTGAGGCTAAAGCTGAAGAAGAAATTAAAACATTAGAAGCTTCGATTAAAAAAGTGGCTGATATGAATGAAAAATCAAATAACAAAGCATTAACTCTAATGCTTAACGAAGGAAAGATGTCAGCGTTTGGTGCTGATTCACGTTTTGCATTCCTTTATCAATCACTCAAATTCAAAGCGACTGATGCTAAATTGAAGATAGTAGACATGGACAAGAAATGAGTTTTGAAGGGATTAAAGAAATCAATCCTGATACTATTATTTTATTAAACAGAACTTTAGCAATTGGTGGAGATAACTCAAATGCAGACACAGTTTTAAACAATGCATTATTCAAAGAAACAAACGCTGTGAAGAATAACCGTGTCATCCAATTAACTTCTGACTTATGGTATCTCAGCGGTGGTGGATTACAATCTACTAAATTAATGATTGAAGATGTTCAAAAAGTACTCCAATAATGAAATAAACTATAACAGCTAGTTTAAGTTCAATAGAAAAGAGGTGTACCGCGATTGCGGTACACCTCTTAATTTATTTATTCTAAAGTATCTGCTTCAGTAACACCTAAAATTACTGGAAGAATCATTGGATGACGTTCCGTTTTCTTAAATAAGAAAGGACCTAAAACGTCTGTGATTTTATTTCTGAGAGAACGTTCGTTTAGTACTTCTTCAGTGTCCAAAAGCAATTCTTCAATTTCATCACGAAGGATAGCTTGTGCTTCATTTAGAAGTTGACCAGACTCTTTCATGTAGATAAATCCACGAGAGAGCATATCTGGACCAGCCACTAGTTCACGGTTTTCATAGTCAACAGTAGCTACACAGATAACTAAACCATCTTGAGAAAGTGTCTTACGATCTCGTAAAACAATGTTTCCGATATCACCAATTCCGTTACCATCAACGTAAACATCTCCGGCAAAGAAGTGACCAGCTCGGCGCGCTGAGTCAGCTGTGACTGCAAGAACATCACCATTGCTTAAGATAAATGAGTTTTCTTTTGGAATTCCCACTTGAGTTGCAAGGTTCGCTTGAATCTTCTGCATACGATATTCACCATGAACTGGAACGAAGTATTTAGGCTTCATTAAGCGAAGCATTAATTTTTGTTCTTCTTGAGAACCGTGACCAGATGTGTGAATATTGTTAACTTTACCGTGGATGACTTCAGCACCAGCTTCTGAAAGAAGGTTGATGACGCGGTTAACGCTTGAAGTGTTTCCAGGGATTGGTGAACTAGAGAAGATGACTGTATCTCCAGGTTGAATAGAGATTTGACGGTGAGTCCCGTTAGCGATACGGCTAAGAGCAGCCATTGGTTCCCCTTGAGAACCTGTACATAGAATAATGACTTTCTCAGAAGGGTATTGATTGATTTCTCGTCCATCAATAAAAGTATCATCTGGCGCTTGAATATAGCCTAATTCTCTAGCAGTTCGGAAACTAGCTTCCATACTACGTCCGAATACAGCTAATTTACGTCCAGTTGCAACAGCAACATCTGTTACTTGTTTTAGACGAGAAACGTTTGACGCGAATGTCGCAAAAATGATTCGTCCATCCACACGTTGGATAATTTCTTTAATTGATTTTCCAACAACTTGTTCAGATTGAGTAAATCCAGGAACTTCAGAGTTTGTACTGTCTCCTAAGAGAACAAGGACACCTTCTGAACCAATTTGTGCCATACGGTGAAGATTCGCTGGTTCTCCAACTGGAGTGAAGTCAAACTTATAGTCACCTGTAAACACGATATTTCCTGGAGGAGTCTTAATCACAATCCCAAATGCATCTGGAATGGAGTGGGTCGTGCGATAGAAACTCACTTGTGTTTTACGGAATTTAATCACGCTGTCTTCATCAATTTCGTGAAGAATCGCATCTCTTAAAAGACCGTGTTCTTCTAATTTATTTCGAATTAAAGGGACATCGCAAGTTTCGTTGCATAAATAGGGATGTTCGCTTGCTTAATTAAGAAAGGAATCCCACCAATATGGTCTTCGTGTCCATGTGAAATAAATAGCCCTTTTACTTTATTAATATTTTGAACGATATAACTATAATCGGGTATCACGTAGTCGATTCCGAGTAAATCATCTTCAGGGAATTTAATACCGGCATCCAAAATGATAAGTTCATCTTGGAATTGAACGCCATAAAGTGTTTTTACCGATTTCGCCTAAACCGCCAAAAAGCAAATACGCCCGTTTCGTTGTTTTTAATATTTGGTTTCATTTTATTTGAACACCGTTAATTTAAATTCTGGGTTTTTGTTTTTTTCGTAAGCTAGGTGTTTCTCATCTAGCTCTTGGATGAAACTCTACGTTGTATTCAGTATTTTTCATCAACAAGGCGGCGGGCTTCTACCTTGTCACTTGCTTCGATATACAAAGCTTCTGTGTTCTCACGACGTGGAGCCTCTGTTTTTGTTGGTTGGTAAGTAATTTTTAAAAATCATGTATGTACTCCTTTAAATTTTTTTCATAATGTTTCTATCATATTTTAGCATAGAATGCTTCTATTTTTCATAGTTTTTATAAGTCGAAAGAACATTCGTCTAGCAATTTTTTTCTAATAATTGATTGGGAGTTGAAAGAGGAGAGCTCATTAGAGACTGTATGGTTTCTTCATACTTGAAATAAATCGTATTCCAATTTCTTTGTTTAGCACCAAAAATATCGTTTTTTTCAAATCATCGCCAATCATCCAAAAATTTTTGATGGAGAATTATTAGGAAATAATCTTTCAACATTTATAAAAAGCTTCAGGTTCCGGTTTTTTTAACCCCTGTATCTTCAGAAATGAAAATATTTTTGAGGTAAACCATTTATATAGGTTTAGTGAATGAATTTTTCTTTAATTGATGGTCTGTTGGTCCATTGGTTAGAAGAACTAAACTGGCTCTTGGTGATAGGTAATCGAAAAAAATGAGAACCAATCTTTTATCTAATTGGATATGATCCATCATAAACTGGTATTGTTTTTTTAAAAAGTCATCGTTTCTTGTGATGAAGAGGGCAACTCTAAAGCTGTTTAACGTATTTTGAACACGTGAGAAATGGTTCTCTTCTAATGAAATTTTTCCTTTGAGAATAATTCAAAAGCTTCATCACTTTTCTCTTGATAAATTTTATACGAACTCTCGTCAAATGAAGTATTTGGATAGATTTCTTTTAAAGTATCCAAAAAAATACTTTCTTTTTTTAGAATATAAAGTATCATCTAAATCAAACACCAGAATGGGTTTCTTATTCTCCAATGACAACGGCTCCTTTAGGGATATACATTGGTTGTGACTGGTTAATATGATCATAGAACATAACGCCATTTAAATGATCAATTTCATGTTGAACTACGATGGCTTCATAATCATTTAAAGTACGAACAAATTCATCACCGTTAACATCTTGATACTTAACTGTAATCCGTTCTGGGCGAAGTACTATACCTGGAACTTCACGATTAACAGATAAGCATCCTTCTCCGTCTTTCAAACAAGCTTTTTTAACGGATTCTCTCATGATACGAGGATTAATCCAGACTTCATCTAAAATCGCTTCTTCTTCCTCAAAACCTGGAACGAGTAGAGCAATCATTTGAATGCTTTTTCCAAGTTGAGGTGCTGCTAAGCCGACACCTGCGCGTAATCCGTATTTTTCTGCAATTTCAGGATTTTGGCTGTTATGTAAAAATTCAAGCATCTCTTTAGCTAATTCTTGATGCTCAGGTGAAAGAGGAAAGGTAAGTTTTTCTGCACGTTTTCTTAGAGCAAGATGTCCCTCTAGCACGATATCCTTCATAGTAATCATGGCATGACTCCTTTATTTGTTTCATAAATCTGTCTATAAGTATAACATTTTTCCCTTTATAAAACCAATGTATTCAGTAGGTTATATTTTTTTAATCTTGAAAAATAGAATACTATAAAAGAACTGCAACATCTGTTACAATAGAAAAGGAAATACATGAAAAAGGAATGGATGCCATGGTTTTTGGAAGAAACAATCAAAGAAAGAAGATGCAACGGAAATAATTTCTTTAGATTCTAATAATATCCCAAAACACATTGCCGTTATTATGGATGGAAATGGGCGTTGGGCGAAAAAACGTAATCTTCCTAGAATAGCAGGACATAAAGAGGGAATGAGCACTGTTAAAAGAATTGCTATTGCTGCTGATGAATTGGGCGTGAAAGCAATGACTTTATATGCTTTTAGTACTGAAAATTGGAAAAGACCAACTGAAGAAGTCAGTTTTTTAATGAAATTACCGGGTGATTTTTTTGGAACATTCATGCCAGAGCTCCAAGAGAGAAATATGAAGATTCAATTAATTGGGTTTATTGATGAATTACCTGAAGCAACAAAAAGCATTGTTTTAAAAGCTGTAGAAGACACCAAAAATAATACTGGAATGGTTTTAACATTTGCTTTGAATTATGGTTCGCGTGCTGAAATTATTGAGGCAACGAAGGCAATATCTACGCTTGTAAAACAAGGCGAATTGGAAATCGAAAATATTGATGAGGCTATTTTTGAATCACATTTACAAACTCAATTTTTTTAGGAGAATTACAAAATCCCTGACTTAATGATACGTACGAGCGGAGAAGTTAGATTGAGTAATTTTTTTACTATGGCAATTAGCTTTATAGTGAATACTATTTTTACGGATATCTTTTTGGCCTGATTTCTCTGAAGAAGATTTGCATAAAGCTATTCAAACATATCAGAGTAGACATCGACGTTATGGAGGACTTGCTTAGATGGGGAAAAAGAGTTATTACTGCTTTTAATCGCTTTGGGAATCTTTCCTTCCTTTATTATATGAAGGTGGAATAGGCCTTCGAACACTATTTCTTTTTATTATCTACCGTTGGGATTTATGAATTTTTTTCCAAATGAAAAAAATGAACATATTTTTCTATTGAAGGTGTATTAACATTATTAGCAACATTGTCATTTTTTTATTTTCACAAAGACCATTGGTAGCTTTACCTAGAGGAATAGATTATTTCTTCATTTATTTCCTTATAGTCATGCTATTAATGACATTAACAGTATATAAAAGTGATCGATTCTCATTTGAAGATGCTGCTTTTTGCTCCCTCATTTCTCTATACGTTGGTGGAGGTTTTTCAGGGATTTTATTTGTCAGAAGTATTAGTTTTGGGATGGCAATTTTTGTGTTCTTAATTATTTGGGGGACAGACTCCTTTGCTTATATTTTTGGACGAAAATTTGGAAAACATAAATTAGCACCTGATATCAGTCCAAATAAAAACAATTGAGGGTTCTATTGGAGGGGTGATTGGTTCTTTAGGATTAGGATTACTAGTTGTACCATTCTATAATCCAGTTAATTTTTCCGTTTTAGAGTTTGTTTTATTAATTGTTAGCTTATCAGTTTTTGGACAGTTGGGAGATTTAGTAGAGTCTGCATATAAGAGACAGTTTAATGTCAAGGATTCGGGAAAACTATTTCCTGGACATGGTGGAGTCTTAGATCGATTTGATTCTACATTTTTTTGCAATGTTTATGTTCCAAATTATTTACAAATTCTTTGGAAATATTTAAGAGAGGTGAAAGAGTTGCAAGCAATAATTGCATTCTTGTTTGTTTTTTTAGTGTTATTGTTATAATTCACGAATTTGGTCACTATTATTTTTGCTAAGAAAAGCTGGAATTTTAGTTAGAGAATTTGCAATCGGAATGGGGCCAAAAATTTTTTTCAGGTTCGTAAAGGTGAAACGGTTTATACATTAAGATTATTGCCAATTGGTGGTTATGTTAGAATGGCAGGTCATGATGAGGATGAACAAGAAATTAAACCTGGAATGATGATTACTATTGAATTGGATAAAGAAAATATTGTTCAAAAACTAAACTTTGATGAACATTTAATCATTGAAAATTCAGTCCCTTTCCAAATAGAAGAAGCTGATTTGCATCGTTCAATGACTTTAAGTGGCTACTTTGTCAATTCAGAAGAAAAAGTAAATTTAACGGTTTCTAAGCAAGCAACAATCATTGAGAGTGATGGTACGGAGGTTGTTGTCGCACCGATTGAACGTCAATTTAACTCTGCCAGTTTATGGAATAGAATTAAAACGAATGCTGCAGGGCCAATGAATAATTTTATTTTATCCATCATCATTTTTATTATCGTAGGTTTTATGCAAGGTGGAGTACCTTCTAATGATCCTGTAATAGGCCAAGTTAGTGATCAATCAGCTGCTCATGAAGCGGGACTTCAAACATCGGATAAAATCATTTCGATTGACGGAGTAGATATTCACTCATGGGATGAAATGACTTCAATTGTTCGTTCAAGCGCGGATAAGACTCTTTCGATGACAATTCAAAGAAATGGTGATACCAAAAATGTTAGTATCACTCCAAAATCAGTTGAAGGTCAGAACGGAAGTAAAATAGGCCAACTAGGTGTAACTAGAACTTTAGATAATAGTATTTTATCGATTCTTGGATATGGATTTACGCAAACAATCAGTGTAATTGTGTTGGTATTGTCTGCATTAGGATCAATTTTTACTAAAGGTTTTAATTTAAATCAACTTGGTGGACCAGTGGCTATTTACAGTTTGACCTCACAGGTTGCTAAGAATGGTTTAATAGACTTACTTTCATTTATGGGAATGATTAGTGCGAATCTTGGAGTAATGAATCTTTTACCAATTCCTGCTTTAGATGGAGGAAAACTTGTTTTAAACTTTATCGAAGGAATAAGAAAGAAACCATTAGATCCTGAAAAAGAGGGATATTTAACGATTGCAGGAGCTATCTTCCTTTTTGCATTAATGCTTCTTGTAACTTGGAATGATATTATGAAATTATTTAATTAACCTAAGAGTGTTTCTACATCTGTAGAACACTCTTCTTATGTAAAAAAAAGGAGGAAACAATGAGCCAATCACATAAGGATTTAATGAAAAAGTAATTGAACAATTTGATATTGCTGATGTTAATGTTTTTCTCACCGGATTTTTGATGACGCTAAGTTATTACGAATTGACATTTCAAAATCAAATCAAAACTGGATTTTTCCATATTCATAATCCAAATATTTTTCTCTTTGAAAAAAATTTCAATTGTTTACTGAATTATTGAGTAAAAAAATTACGAACGTTTTTGGTGGAGCAAAAAGCAATTATAACAACTGAAGAAAAACGTGTTTGTCAATGAAACTTTAATTCAGGATTATTGAGCTTATATACTTGATGCTATAAAGGATGAATCATCCGTTTCTCATCAAATATTGTTAGGACAAACACCGAAGTTTGTAAATAATCTAATTCAAATTCATTGTCCAAATGAATTAACGAAAACTCACTTAGTCAAAAACTGTATTCCAAAGATTCAGCAAGCATATATGGAAGTTGGGTTTCCAAAAGTAGGAATTCACATCCAACTAGATGATGAAATGCATGAAAAGATGACGGAGCTTTTTTGAACAAAAAGGAACAGCAAATTCAGGATGATTTTAATGAAGCTCAAAAGAACGCACAAATGATGGCGACTTCTTCCTCAAAGAATAAGTCTATGCCAACTTCATCCAAGCAGGACGGCGTCATTTATGGGAAACTCATAAAATCTAATTCTGGAACGAGAGCCATTGCTGATATTTTTTGAAGAAGAACGAAATGTAGTTATTGAAGGCAAAATTTTTGATATTGAACTTCGCAGAGGGAAAAGCAAAAAGGAAAGCTTTTCGGGAATATTAAACTAACAGATTACACTTCATCAATCAGCGCTACTTTATTTCCTTCAACTCCTGAAGATGAAGCCGCGTTGGAAGGATTAAAAAAAGGAACCTGGGTGAAGGCGTTTGGTAGTATTGAGGTTAATAAATATTCTCAAGAACTGGGAATGATCATTCGTGATATGAATTTAGTTAAACACGAAGGAAGAAAGGATACATTTGAAGGAGAAAAACGTGTTGAATTACATATGCATACGAATATGTCTGTAATGGATGCAACGAATTCTCCAAGTGATTTAATAAGTCAAGCTGCTAAATGGGGACATAAGGCGATTGCGATTACAGATCATGCGAATTTACAAGCTTATCCTGAAGCTCATGGTGCTGGAAAGAAAAACGGAATTAAGATTCTTTATGGTTTAGAAGGAAACATTGTCGATGATCATGTGAATGTAGCATACAATCCTCAACATATTTTATTAGAAGATGCGACTTATGTAGTTTTTGACGTTGAAACAACAGGGCTTTCTGCAATTTATGATAGCATTATCGAATTAGCAGCTGTCAAAATGAAGAATGGTGTTGTAATTGACAAGTTCGAAGAATTTATTGATCCTGGTCATCCATTATCTGCAACAACAATTCAACTAACGGGGATTACCGACGATATGGTCAGAGGTTCTAAATCTGTTGAACAAGTGTTAAAAGAATTCCATGAATTTTCTAAAGATTGTATCTTAGTTGCGCATAATGCTAGCTTTGATATGGGGTTCTTAAATACAGGCTATGAGAATGTTGGGAATTGATCGAACTGAACAACCAGTTATCGATACTTTAGAATTATCTCGTATGCTTCATCCACAATTGAAATCACACCGTTTAAATACACTTGCAAAACGTTATAATGTTGCTTTAGAACAACACCACCGTGCCGTATATGATTCTGAAACAACGGGCTATTTATGTCACATTTTCTTGAAAGAAGCAGCAAACGACCATCAACTTTTATATCATGATGAATTAAATACAAATATTCATCCTGAAGAAGTATTTAAGAATGGCCGTCCTTTCCATGCGACGATTTTTTTGCAAAAGATCAAGCTGGATTAAAAGAGTTATTCAAGGTGGTTTCTCAATCGAATATTCAGTACTATTACCGAGTTCCTCGTATTTTAAGAAGCATGCTTTCTAGTCGAAGAGATTCATTCTTGCTAGGTTCGGGATGTTCTGAAGGTGAAGTTTTTGAAGCGATGATGCAAAAAGGGTATAACGAAGCCAAAGAAAAAGCGAAGTTTTATGATTACATCGAGATTATGCCAAAAGCTATTTATCGTCCTCTTATTAAAAAAGAATTAATTCGAAATGAACATCACTTAGAAGAAATTATCCAAAACTTAGTGAGATTAGGGGATGAACTTGGAAAACCAGTTGTGGCAACTGGGAATGTTCATTATTTAAATCCTGAAGATAAGATTTATAGAGAAATACTGTTAACTTCAGTCAACAATGGAGTTCCACAAGAGTATCCTGATGCTCATTTAAGAACAACAGATGAAATGTTGAAAGAATTCGCATTTCTTGGAGAAGAAAAAGCTTATGAGGTGGTCGTTACAAATTCTAATTGGGTTAGCGAACAATTAGAGGAAATTACACCTGTAAAGGATGATTTATATACTCCAAAAAAATTGAAGGAGCAGAGGATGAGATAACTAAACTAAGTTATGATAAAGCCCATGAATGGTATGGAAACCCTCTTCCTAAAATTGTGGATGATCGTATTAAAAAAGAGCTAAAGAGTATTATTGGAAATGGTTTTTCGGTAATTTATTTAATTGCTCAAAAACTTGTATTAAAGAGTAATCAGGACGGATATTTGGTTGGTTCACGTGGATCGGTAGGTTCATCGTTAGTAGCTACTTTAACTGGAATTACCGAAGTGAATCCGTTAGCACCTCACTATAGATGTCCACAGTGCCAATTATCAGAATTCTTTTGATGATGGATCAGTTGGGTCTGGTTTTGACTTACCTGAAAAAAACTGTCCAAGATGTAATACGAGGATGGTGAAAGATGGACACGACATTCCGTTTGAAACCTTCCTAGGATTCTACGGAGATAAAGTTCCCGATATTGATTTAAACTTTAGTGGGGAATATCAGCCACAAGCCCATAACTATACAAAAGTATTATTCGGGGAAGATTACGTATATCGTGCAGGAACTATTAGTACGGTTGCTGATAAGACCGCATTTGGGTATGTAAAAGGATACGAAAGAGATTTAGGATTAGAATTCAGACAAGCTGAAGTTGAAAGACTTGCTAATGGTTGTACTGGCGTAAAAAGAAGTACAGGCCAACATCCTGGAGGGATTATTGTTATTCCGGATTACATGGATGTTTACGACTTTACACCAATTCAATATCCAGCTGATGATTTAAGTGCTGAATGGAGAACAACACACTTTGACTTCCACTCGATTCACGATAATGTATTAAAACTAGATATTCTTGGACACGATGATCCAACCGTGATTCGTATGTTGCAGGACTTATCAGGAATGGATCCAAAATCAATTCCACCAGATGATCCAGAAGTAATGAAAATTTTCGGTGGTACTGAAGTTTTAGGTGTTACACCCGAACAAATTGACTCGAATACAGGAACTCTTGGGATTCCAGAATTTGGTACAAAATTCGTTCGAGGGATGCTTGAACAGACAAAACCAAACACATTTACGGAGCTCCTTCAAATCTCTGGTCTATCCCATGGTACGGACGTGTATCTTGGAAATGCCGAAGAATTAATTCGACTTCATAATATTCCACTTTCTGAAGTTATTGGATGTCGTGACGATATTATGGTGTACTTAATCCATAAAGGCGTTGAAGAAGGTGTAGCTTTCAAAATTATGGAAGGTGTTCGTAAAGGAAAAGGGATTCCTGATGACTTCCAGGCTATTATGAGAGAAAATAATGTACCTGAATGGTATATTCAGTCTTGTTTAAAAATTAAGTATATGTTCCCGAAAGCCCATGCCGCGGCCTACGTTTTAATGGCATTACGTGTAGCTTGGTTTAAGGTTCATAAACCATTGTTATACTATTGCGCTTATTTCTCAGTGCGTGCACAAGATTTTGATATCGTTGCAATGTCTCAAGGAAAAGAGATGATTAAGAAACGAATTAAAGAAATTAGGGAAAAAGGAATGGAAGCTAGTGCGAAGGAACAAAACTTGCTAACTGTTCTTGAACTTGCTAACGAGATGGTAGAACGTGGATTCCACTTTAAGATGGTGGATGTTGATAAGTCTGAGGCAAGTAATTTTGTGATAGAAGGCGACTCTTTGATTGCTCCATTTAGAGCAATTCAAGGATTAGGACTGAACGTTGCGAATAAAATCGTTGAGGCTAGACAAGAACAACCTTTCTTATCTAAGAAAGATTTGGCTACACGAGGGAAAGTATCCAAGACTTTAATTGATTATATGACAGAAAATAAAGTCTTAGACCATCTGCCGGATGAAAACCAATTATCTTTATTTGATGATTTGTTCTAATATCAGAATAGTTGCGAAATTCGCAAATAATATGATATACTGAAACAGTAGAATAGTAGTTGAGAGGAGAGTGAGCGGAAACGCTCACTCTTTTTATCGACATGGACTCGATTAATAAGGAGGTTGAGGCTATGAGTAAAGTAACTGAGACGGTAACAGAGCTTACTAGAGATGTGATTGAAAAAGAAGGCTTTGAGTTATTCGAATTAGAATTTGTTAAAAGAAGGAAAAAAATTGGTTTCTACGTTTTTTTACTTGGATAAACCAGGTGGAATCGATTTAGACGATTGTGCATTTATGAGTGAAAAATTTAGTGAGATTCTTGACGCTCAAAATCCAGATCCAATTCCACAAGCATACTTCCTAGAAGTTTCTTCACCTGGTGCAGAACGCCCATTAAGAAACGAGGAAGAATTAAAAGCAGCCATTGGTTCATACGTACATTTATCGTTTTATCAAAATATTGAAGGTGAGAAATTCCTTGAAGGAACACTTCTTTCCGTCGACGAAGAAACCGTTACATTGAACGTACAAATCAAAACTAGAACAAAAGAATTTACCATTGAACGAAAAAAACATTGCGAAAGCTCGTCTTGCAATCAAATTCTAAGGAGTAAAAGGAGTAAACAAATGAGTAAAGAAATGCTTAGAGCATTAACAGTTCTCGAAGAAGAAAAAGGAATTTCTAAAGATGTCGTGATTACAGCTTTAGAAGCAGCATTAGTATCTGCATACAAGAAAAACTATGGACAAGCACAAAATGTAGAAGTTGAGTTTGACCAAAAGAAAGGAAATATGCACGTTTATGCTGTAAAAGAAGTGGTTGAATATGTATTCGATTCAACACTAGAAGTTAGTCTTGAGGAAGCGCACGAAAAGCATAAAGCCTATGAAGTTGGAGATAAGATTCGTTTTGAAGTAACTCCAAAAGACTTCGGACGTATTGCTGCTCAAACAGCGAAGCAAGTCATTATGCAACGTCTTCGTGATGCTGAACGTACAAACATTTACAATGAATTTATTCAATACGAAAATGAAATCATGACGGGTGTTGTAGATCGTCAAGATTTCCGTTATGTCTATGTAAAACCTTGGACGTATCGTTGCTGGAATGGCCAAACAAGACCAAATCCCAACAGAAGAGTACTTACCAGATCAACGAATCAAAGTTTTAGTTTCTAAGGTAGATAACACTACTAAAGGGCCACAAATTTTTGTAAGTCGTACGCATCCAGATTTATTAAAACGTCTATTTGAACAAGAAGTTCCTGAAATTTATGATGGTGTAGTAGAAATCGTATCTATTGCACGTGAAGCGGGAGATCGTGCTAAAGTTGCAGTTCGTACTAACGATGCTAACTTGGATCCAGTCGGTACATGTGTAGGGCCACGTGGGCAACGAGTTCATAACATTGTTGAAGAATTAAATGGTGAAAATATGGATATTGTTGAATGGAATGAGGATCCAGCAATCTATATTAAAAATGCTTTAAATCCAGCTCAAGTGTTGAAAGTTGAATTTAATTCGGATAATAACGGTTGTATCGTCGTGGTTCCTGACCATCAACTTTCTTTAGCAATCGGAAAACGCGGTCAAAAACGCACGCCTAGCAGCAAAATTAACAGGATACCGTATTGATATTAAATCTGAAACTGCTTATGAAGAGTATTTAGAAAACTTAGCAAATCCAGTCGTTGAAGAAACAGAAGAAGCTTCTTCTGAAGAAGAATAAAATACAGGAGGTGCACGATGAAAAAGAAAAAGATTCCGATGCGCCGTTGTATCGCTTCTGGTGAAATGATGCCGAAGAAAGAGTTGGTTCGTATTGTTCGTAACGCTGAAGGTGTTGCACAAATCGACCCAACTGGTAAAGTAAACGGCCGTGGCGCTTATATTACTCTTGAACCTACTTTAGTTGAGAAAGCTTGGAAAAATCGTCTGTTTGAAAAACAATTAGAAATTGAAATTCCAGATGCATTTTATGAAGAACTTCTCGCTTATGTAGAACATCAAAAAGCAAGAAAAGAGTTGTTTAGTGATGGAAGAGCTCGTTAAACAAAGAGCTTTGAATCTACTTGGAATGGCAACAGCTGCTCGTAAACTCATTAGTGGTGAGGAGCAAGTTATCCAAAGTATTCAAAGACAAAAAGGAAATTTAGTGATTTGTACCAAAGATTGTAGTGCAAACACGGTTAAAAAAATCAAAAACAAATGTGAATATTATGAAATTCCTTTTGTTCAGCAATTTGAAACAGATGAATTGTCTCTAGCGATTGGCAAAAGACGTTCTATCGTTTTAATTGATGATCGAGGGTTTACAAAGAGTCTACTGAAGATGAAGGGATTTAACGATATGAACGAATAGGAAGGTGAGACTATGTCGAAAAACTCGCGTATACGAATTAGCGAAAAGAATTGAATGTGGCTAGTAAAGAAATTATTGAAAAAGCAAAAGAAGTAGGGTATTTCATATAATAGCCATATGTCTACTATGGAAGAATCTGAAAATCTCAAAAAAATTAAAGGAGCTTGGAATTCTAAAGCCTGCTACTAAACCAGCAGCAAAAAGCGCCAAAAGCAAGAAGTAAAATCTGCTCCAAAACAAGAAGTGAAAAAAAGCTGAGCCTAAAAAAAGGAAAGCTCCTAAGCAAGAATTTACGAAGAGAGCAGATCGCGCTCCAAAACAAGGGACATCACAAAACAAAATCAAGAACGAAACCATTCTCATAATCAAAGACGTCATGACCAAAAATGATAAGAGAAATCAAGAACGTCCAAATCAAAAACAACAAAATGCGAATGGAAACCGTCCTTCATTTAAGAAAGAAACAGCACGCACTGAAGCTCGTTCAAACCAACAAGGACAAGCAGAACGTCCACGTAACAACCAAAAACAAAACAATAACAACGATCGTTTTCGAATCACCAAGAAACAATCGTAATAACGACAGAAGAAACCAACAACGTTATAACGATTTTAACAATGATGGTTTCAGTAAGAAAAACCGTAACCAAAAAGGTAAAAAAGGAAACCGTCGTGATGAACAAAAAACTAAACCAGCTGTTCCAGCACGTAAATTCCATGAATTACCAGAAGTATTAGTATATACAGATGGTATGACAGTTGCTGAATTAGCGAAGAAAATCAAACGTGAACCAGCAGAAATCATCAAAAAATTATTCCTATTAGGAGTAATGGCGACATTAAACCAAGGTCTATCTAAAAGACGCGATTGAATTATTAGCAGCAGACTACGGTATGGATGCTGAAGAAAAAATCGAAAAAGATATTTCTGATTTAGATGTATACTTTTGAAGAAGCAGCTGCTGAAAAGCGCTGAAAGCACTGTACGTCCTCCAGTTGTAACAATCATGGGACACGTTGACCACGGTAAAACAACATTGCTTGACCAATTACGTAACTCTTCAGTTGTAGCGGGTGAAGCAGGTGGTATCACTCAACATATCGGTGCGTACCAAATCAAAATTGATGGAAAACCAATTACGTTCTTAGATACTCCAGGTCACGCGGCCTTTCACAACAATGCGTGCGCGTGGTGCGGACATCACTGATATTACAGTTATCGTAGTAGCAGCCGATGACGGTGTAATGCCACAAACAATCGAAGCGATTAACCATGCGAAAGCTGCAGATGTTCCAATTATTGTTGCTGTAAACAAAATCGATAAACCAGCAGCAAACCCAGGACGTGTGATGCAAGAACTTTCAGATTTAGGACTTGTTCCTGAAGCATGGGGTGGGGACACAATTTTCGTTGAGATTTCAGCGAAATTCAACCAAAACATTGAAGAATTATTAGAAATGATTCTATTAGTGGCTGAAGTTCAAGAATTGAAAGCAAACCCTAACCGTTTAGCTTTAGGTACTGTTATCGAAGCTCGTTTAGATAAAACAAAAGGACCTATCGCAACATTATTAGTTCAAGAAGGAACTCTTAAAGTTGGGGATCCCAATCGTTGTGGGTAATACATTTGGACGTGTTCGTGTAATGGTGAATGACCAAGGACGTCGTGTGAAAACTGCTTTACCTGCGACTCCAGTTGAAATTACAGGTCTTAACGCTTCACCTCAAGCCGGGGACCGCTTCGTAGTATTTGAAGACGAAAAAGACTGCTCGTGCAGCCGGTGAAGAACGTGCAAAACGTGCGTTAATCGAACAACGTAACGCTTCAAGCCGCATTACATTAGACAACTTATTCTCTACATTGAAAAGAAGGAGAATTGAAAGAAGTTAACGTGATTATCAAAGCTGACGTACAAGGTTCTGTTGAAGCATTAGCATCAAGCTTACAAAAGATTGAAGTTGAAGGCGTTCGCGTGAAGATTATCCATACAGCTGTAGGGGCAATCAACGAGAGCGATATTACTCTTGCAACAGCAAGTAACGCGATTATCATCGGATTTAACGTGAGACCTACGCCACAAGCGAAAATACAAGCGGAATCTGATCAAGTAGATATTCGCTTACACCGCATCATTTATAATGTAATTGATGAAATTGAAACAGCGATGAAAGGTATGTTAGATCCAGAGTTTGAAGAAAAAATTACTGGTCAAGCAATCGTTCGTGAAACATACACTGTATCTAAACTTGGAACAATTGCTGGTTCATACGTATTAGAAGGTGTTGTTAAACGCTCAAGCTCAGTTCGTTTAATCCGTGATAACATTGTTATTTACGAAGGAGAATTAGCAAGCTTGAAACGCTTCAAAGACGATGCTAAAGAAGTTAAACTTGGATTCGAGTGCGGTATCATGATTGACGGCTACAACGATATCAAAGTAGACGACATCATCGAAGCTTACGAAATGGTCGAGATTAAAAAGAAAATAGTGCGAGAAAAACTGTTTCGTTATGAATCGAACCGTTGGACCGGAACACCGTAAGCGACTAGGATAGTCGAGCGGATGTTTCGGGAAACGCACGTCGATTCAGAATTTTCAAGCCGTTATTCAAATAGTGCGAGACCGACTGTTTAGCTTTGGAACACTGGAGTTAAGGAGAGGAAAATCGAGAAGATTTTACGAAGCTTAACGAAGTGGACGCCAAAGCTAGGAGGTCAAGCCGTTATAAAATAGTGCGAGAAAATTCGTTATGAATCGATCGCAAATACTAAATAAATATTATGATTTAAGTAGAACGAAGAGGGACTGATTGCAGTGCCTCTTTCGTTGGAAAGGAGACAAAATGGCAAACTTTAGAGTTGGACGTGTGTCACAAGAAATTTTACGTGAAGTAAATGATATCTTATCTAAAAAAGTTCGTGATCCACGTGTACAAGAAATTACAATTACTGAAGTTGAAGTAACTGGTGACCTTCAAATTGCTACTATTTACTACACAACACTTCAAAAACTAGCTAGTGAACGTCAAGCGACTGAACGTGGCTTAGAAAAATCAAAAGGCCTAATCCGTCGTGAATTAGGAAAACGTCTATCATTGTACAAAACTCCAGAATTAATCTTTTAAACGCGATGAATCAGTTGATTACGGAAATCATATTGATGAGCTTTTAAAATCTATTCAAGAAGAAGACGAACAAAGATAATTTTTTGAAGGCAAAAGAACATTAAACAGAAACAACTCTTTTTGCCTTTTTTTAGTAAAAAAATTACCATATATGGTAATTTTCGTGTGTATTAAAAAAGCCAGAAGAGGTGTTTTATGATTGATGCAAATAATACATGGGTATTGTGGTCTATTATCGTTGGGATTGCGACTATTAGTATCTTTTTAGAAAATCGATATAAATGGGCTGCAAAAATCAGCGGAGCGATTATCGGTCTATTAATGGCAGCAACATTAAGTAATTTAGGCGTTATTCCTACAGATTCACCTGTATATGATCAAGTTTGGGGAGTCGTTGTTCCATTAGCAATTCCGATGCTTTTATTCCAATGTGATTTAAAACAGATTTGGAAAGAAAGCGGAAGATTATTAGCTATCTTCTTAATCAGTTCTGTTGGGACTGTACTTGGGGCAGTATTAGGTTATTTAGCCTTGTCTAAAGCTATCCCTGTACTAAACCATATCGCTGGAATGATGGTCGGAAGTTATATTGGTGGAGGAGTTAACTTTGTAGCTGTTTCATCCGCTTTTGAAATTCCAAAAGAACTCATTTCAGCTGCAACAGTGGCGGATAACTTGTTAATGGTATTCTACTTCTTAATTTTACTGATGATTCCTTCGATTGGATTCTTCAAGAAACATTTCAAATTTGCGTATACAGAAGGTGTGAAAGAGGAAGAAGAAAAAGCTTATGGCAAAGACACTGTAATTACTGTTCAAGATGTGGCTTTTGTTTTCGCAATTTCTGTTGTTATCGTAACAATTAGCTTTACATTATCTGAAATTATTTCAGGTCTAGGTGATAACAGTCTTATTCAATTAGTTTCGAATAAATATTTAATTCTAACAACATTAACAGTAGCTTGCTCAACGATTTTTGCAAAATACTTCAAGAAGATTAGTGGGAGCAAACGAAATTGGAACATTCTTGATTTACTTATTCTTCGTAGTAATCGGAATTCCTGCTTCAATCGGAGCAATCATTGAAAAGTCACCATTGTTATTAGTGTTCTGTGCTATCATGGTTTTTGTGAACATGGCAGTGACATTTGCTGGTGCAAAAATCTTCGGATTCACAGTGGAAGAAGCCATTCTTGCTTCAAACGCGAATATTGGTGGACCAACAACAGCTGCAGCGATGGCTATTTCTAAAGGATGGCATCGATTCGTGGCACCTACAATGCTTGTAGGAACATTAGGTTATATCATCGGTACTTATGTAGGTATCTTTATTGGACAAATCTTAAACTAACAAAAAAGCAACTAATTCTGAAAGCCAGAGTTAGTTGCTTTATTTTTATTTATTTTCTAAGTAAGTAATCGCCATTGCATCAACGCCTGTGTGGCTCATGATGATTGGTGAAGTTGTTACAATTGTGAGTGGCACATCAGGGAAGAGTTCACGCACACGAGCAATATTTCCTTCGTTAAAGTCACTTAATCCTGCATGCATAATTCCGATTTCTTGAATGCCATTCGGAGCGGCTTTCATCTGTTCAAAAATTTCGTCGTATTTCTTTTGAAGTGATTTTAGACCGCGTCCTTTTTGGATAATTTCAATCTTGCCATTAATGACTTGAAGGAATAATTTAATGTTTAATAAGTTTGAGAACATACCCATTAATTGGCTAATGCGACCACCTTTAATTAAGTTGTCTAAGTTTACTACTGTTAAATAAAGAGTAGTGCGTTTCTTAGCATCTTCAACAATCTCAAGAATTTCTTCTACTGATTTACCTTCTTGTGCTGCTTTAGCTGCCTCTTTAACAATCATTCCCATAGATCTAGAAGTAAAGTCTGAATCGACAACAGTGACATTTGTTTCTGTGATATCGGCTGCTTGACGAGCGGCATCTACAGTACCACTAATTGAACGCATCATCTGAATTGAAATAACAGAATCGCCATTTTTTCCAAGTTCGTCATATACTTCTACGAAACGACCGATAGATGGTTGAGCTGTTTTTGGAAGCTCGCTACTTGCAATCATTTTTTGTTTAAATTCATCTTTTGTAATCGTTACACCATCGATATAGTTTTCGTCATCGATTGAGATATTCATTGGAACGATAGAGATTTCAAATTGTTTAACTTCTTCTTCAGTTAAGTCTGCTGTTGAGTCCGTTACAATATATACTCTTGACATTAAAGTCACTCCTATCAAATAAGTTTACCCATCTATAATACCATATTTTTCGCCTAAAAAGCTATATTCATAATCTATGTGGAAAAGTGCGAATTATGATACAATAGGTTAGCAAATGTAAAGCGTGAAAGGATGAATGGGATGGACGGAATCCTTCCGTTATGGAAAGAGAAAGGCATGACGTCGTTTGACTGTGTCTATAAAGTTAGAAAAATATTGAAAACGAAAAAAGTTGGTCATTCTGGTACTCTTGATCCTGAGGTGGATGGCGTCTTACCAATTTGTATCGGTAAAGCGACTAAGGTTGTTGAGAATCTTCACGAATCTAATAAAGTTTACCAGGGAGAAATCACATTAGGATTTTCTACTGAGACAGAAGATGCCTATGGTAATGTTGTATCTACAACATCAATTGATACGCCTTTTTCAGTTCAAGAAATTGACGAAAAAATGCAGGAGTTTATTGGAGAAATTACTCAAATTCCTCCTATGTATTCTGCAGTTAAAGTGAATGGGAAACGTCTGTATGAATACGCAAGAGCCGGAGAAGCAGTGGAACGACCTTCTCGAAAAGCTACACTATACGACTTCAAACGGATTTCAGAGCCAGTGTATAATGAAGATAGGAAGACACAATCATGGAAGTTTGAGGTGAGCTGTAGTAAAGGGACTTACGTTCGAACACTTTCTGTTGATTTAGGAAAATCATTGGGTGTTGAGGCGCATATGTCGCAATTAACTCGTGTAAAAAGCGGACCTTTCCATGCAGATGATTGCATTACATTAGAGCAGCTAAATGAACTTGTAGTAAACGATAAAAGTTCAAGAAGTACTAAAAGCCAGTAGATATTGTATTCGATGAATATCCTCGAATGATCTTTAACAAAGGACGAATTCGTTCGTTTTAAAAATGGTGCCCTTTTAACGCAAGATGAGTTTTCACAAATTGTTTCACCGACTGCTTGTTATTATGAAGACCAACTTATAGCAATTTATGGTCCTCATCCAGTCAAAAAAGGCTTATTAAAACCAATAAAAATGTTTTAGAAAGGAGAGAAGAATGCAAACAATTGAGTTAACACACCCTTACAAAAAGAGTGTATTGTTCAAGAGCCGATTGTCCTCGCTTTTAGGATTTTTTGATGGAATTCATTTAGGACATAAAGAAGTGATTACAACAGCAAAAAAGGTCGCAGAGGAACGCGGTTTTAAAGTAGCAGTGATGTCTTTTAACCAGCATCCATCTGTTATTTTCCAAAATGTAGATCCTGATAGCATTCAATATGTATCTCCTATAGAACGTAAGAAAGAACTATTAAAAGAACTTGGTGTCGATATTTTCTATTTGGTTGATTTTACAAAGGAATTTGGAGCTCTTTCACCACAAGAATTTGTAGATCAATATATTGTCGGTTTAAAAGCAAAAGTTGTTGTTGCGGGATTTGACTATACTTATGGTAAACGAGATGTTGCAAATATGGAATTGTTACCAAAGTATGCTTCTAATCGCTTTGAGATTATTACGATTGATGAGCAAAAGAGTGATAATGGAAAGATTAGTTCTACAGCTGTTCGTGATTTACTGCTCCAAGGTGAGATTGAAAAAGCTAACGAGTTGTTAGGTTACGACTACATTATGGATGGTGTTGTTGTTCACGGTTTTGGTCGCGGTAGTAAGATGTTGGGGTTCCCAACTGCGAACATTGAAGTTTCCAAACGATACATTTCCTCCTTTAAAAAAATGGAGTATATGTTGTTGAAATGTTTGTGGAAGGTAAATGGATTCCTGGTATGGCTTCTATTGGAATCAATCCAACCTTTGATGATGTTCATAAAGTAACGATTGAAGTGAACTTGCTCGATTTTGATAAAGATATTTATCACCTTCCAGTTCGCGTGAAATGGTTAAAATACTTAAGACCAGAATTGAAATTTGAAGGAATCGATGCGTTAATCGCTCAATTAAAGAAAGATGAACAAGATACAAGAGATTATTTTAAAACAAAGAGAGGTTGATTCTCGATGTGGTATTTAAAAAACTATGATGAACTAACGAAGGAAGAGATTGTTGCGATTTACAAAGCAAGGATCGAAACCTTTATTGTCGGACAAGATTTGAATTATCAAGAAATTGACGATACAGATAAAAAATCATGGCATCTATTTGAGATGAATGATGAAAGAGAAGTGATTTCCTATTTAAGAATTATTCCAGAAAAAGATAAGGTGCGACTTGGTAGAGTGTTGATAGACAATCGATACCAAGGACAAGGAAAAGGTCGTGCGTTGTTAGAGCGCGCTAAAGAAGTTTGTAAAGAATGGTTTGTAGATACTGTGATTGAAGTTCATGCACAAGCACACCTTCAAAACCTATATGAATCACTTGGGTTTGAAGTTGTTTCGGAACCGTATGATATTGTTGGAATCAAACATGTTACTATGGAATTGTATTAGGAGGAAATCATGATTACACGTTATACACGTCCAGAAATGGCAAAAATTTGGTCTGATGAAAATCGTTATAATTGTTGGCTAGAAGTTGAAATCTTAGCTGCTGAAGCCTGGGCACAACTTGGAGAAATTCCAAAAGAAGATGTTGAAAAAATTCGTAAAAATGCGAAATTCACAGTTGAACGTATTTTAGAAATCGAAGAAGAGACAAGACATGATGTCGTTGCTTTTACAAGATGTGTCTCTGAAAGTCTTGGAGAAGAAAAGAAATGGGTTCACTATGGATTAACCAGTACAGACGTAGTCGATACAGCTTATGGGCTATCAATTAAAACAAGCCAACGATATTTTACGAAAAGACTTAGCGGACTTCCTAGAAATCATTAAAGAAAAAGCACTAGCATATAAAGATACAGTTTGCATGGGAAGAACGCATGGGAGTTCACGCTGAACCAACAACTTTCGGCTTGAAATTAGCCTTATGGTATTCAGAAATGAAACGCAATATCGAACGTTTCGAACGTGCTGCAAAAAGGGGTTGAAGCGGGTAAAATTAGTGGGGCTGTGGGAACATTTGCGAATATTCCGCCAGAAGTGGAAGCATATGTTTGCAAAAAACTTGGAATTCGTCCTCAAGAAATCTCGACACAGATCTTACCTCGTGACTTGCATGCGGATTACATTTCTACAATTGCTTTAATTGCGACAAGTATCGAAAAATTTGCGACAGAAATCCGTGGACTACAAAAATCTGAAACACGTGAAGTAGAAGAGTTCTTTGCAAAAGGGCAAAAAGGATCTTCAGCAATGCCACATAAACGTAATCCAATCGGATCTGAAAACATGGCGGGACTAGCTCGTGTCATCAGAGGACATATGGTAACAGCGTATGAGAACGTGAACTTATGGCATGAACGTGATATTTCACATTCTTCAGCTGAACGTATTATTATTCCAGATAGCACAATTCTACTCAATTATATGCTTCGTCGTTTCGGTAATATCGTTAAAAACTTGACGGTGTTCCCAGAAAACATGTTACGCAATATGGATGCGACTTTTGGACTTATCTACAGTCAACGTGTGTTATTGAAACTGATCGACAAAGGAATGAGTCGTGAAAAAGCATATGATTTAGTGCAACCATGTACAGCAAAAGCATGGGACGAAAAACTACCTTTCCGTGCTGTTTTAGAAGAACAACCAGAAATTACAGCTACTTTAAGTAAAGAAGATTTAGATGATGCGTTTGATTATCACTACCATATTAAAGAAATGTAGATTTAATTTTTAAACGAGTTGGTATTTTTATAAAATTCAAATTTGTACTGAATATAGTGCATTTTTGAGGAAAATGTGGTATAAATAGAAAGTAAAAATTTAACAAAAGGAGTCAGAAAATGATTAACGTAAGTGATTTAAAAGCTGGAATGACATTCATTCTTGATGGAAAATTAATTAAAGTGTTGGAAATCAGCCACCACAAACCAGGTAAAGGGAACACTGTAATGCGTATGAAAATCCGTGACGTTCGTAACGGTTCAACAGTAGATACAACAATGCGTCCTGATGAAAAAGTAGAACGTGCACACATCGATACAAAAGATGTTCAATACTTATACAGCCAAGATGGCGTTGGAGTATTCATGGACTTAGAAACATACGAACAATACGAAATTCCTGAAGAAACAATCGAACAAGAATTAAAATACATCCTAGAAAACATGGAAGTTAAAATCCAATTCTACGGTTCAGAAGTAATTGGGGTTTCATTACCATCAACAGTTGTATTGCAAGTTACTGAAACTCAACCATCAATTAAAGGTGCTACAGTTACAGGTTCTGGTAAACCAGCAACAATGGAAACAGGTTTAGTAGTTAACGTTCCAGACTTCATTGAAGCAGGAGAATACTTAGAAGTTAACACTGCAGAAGGTACATACGTACGTCGTGCAACTAAATAATGATTTATTGAAACAAGGATGAGCCAAGCGTTCATCCTTGTTTTTTTATAAAGGAGAAATGTGTATGCGGATTGCTGTGATGGCAGGAACACCTATGGACACGAAGTTAGGCGTTGATTTATTGATGGAAAATGGCTTTACTCAAACGATTTCTGTTCCGATTTCTAAAAATCCAGTCGAACAAACGACTTTTCAAGCGTTAGAAGACGAAGAAAGAGAACAATATATTAGAAGTGTGATTGACGGGCTGAAAAACGACATTGACGCCGTTTTTGTATACTGTAACTCACTAAGTTCAGTTGTGAATTTCGATTCATTGCAAGAAGAATATAGACTTCCTATGATTACTCCGATGCAAATGTATCGCACACTAGGCGTCGAACATGATTATTTAGCAGTAATGGCTGCGAATTCTCATGGATTAACAGGGGTAGAAAACAATCTATATATTGCAAATCCTAATCTTAAGGTGTTTGGTGTGACGATGCTAGAACTGGTTAAAGCGATCGAAACTGGAAAACCAGAAGAGGAGATTATTAAACAATTCGATTTTCAAAGTTTATTCCACTATTTTGAAAGTACAGAGATTGAAGCAGTCGTACTAGGATGTACGCATTTCCCATATGTAAAGACAGAATTAGAGCAACTCTCAAATATTCCAATTATTGATGTGGGTGTCTATATGATTGACCGATTGAAGAGCCATATTCAGGAGGGAAAATCATGATTTCAATTGAAAAGATGAGTTATTTCTTTCGGTATGACAAAGTTAAATATAAAAATCCAGTAAAATTTCCAGAAATTGCAGAAGAAATGGAACTGTTGAAGAAGGCTGGCCAAGATGCAAGACAGGAATTCACGAAGTTAACAGAAGCGTTTCAGAAGAACTTTAAGTCATTTCGCATGGACCGAGTTAGTCAATGGATGAATCAAGCCCAAGTGGCAAGACCCGCTTTTTGGAGATACTTTATCGAAGAGGGGCAAGATGAAGGAAATCCATCCTTTGCATTACGGTTGTTTTATAATGACGATAAATTGGGCGTATATGTAGAATTGAGTTTTATCGAACGTAAAATGAACGAACGCTCTCTGATGTTACAAAACAAAGTGTTGGAATGTGAACCTAATCGTAACATTTTATACGTAGCATCTGATTTTCAAAAGAATGCAACAGCTTATGAAGGAAACGTATCTAATAGAGATGAATTAATAAGAGCTTTAAAGAAGGAGAGGTCCGTAAAGTTATTTTAAGAAGACCGGTGTTTCTTGAAAGGAACAAAGACGGAATTGAAGAGGAACTTGCGGGCGCATTGAAGGAATTAATTCCGTTTTATGAAACCATTTATATGAATGAAGTAAATTAAAAGAGGTAGATGTAAAATCTACCTCTTATTGTATTTATAGAGTTCTTTAAGCTGGAGCAGGAGTACCTGGCTTTATAGTTACTTCTTCTTCAGATTCAGTTTGCTCTGTAGTTGTTTCTTCTGTAGTTTCCTCAGTGGTTGTTTCATCAGTTGTTGGACCTTCAGTAGTAGGTGTCTCTGTTGTAGGTGTTTCAGTTGTTCCACTTTCAGTAGTGACTGTTGTTGTTTCATCACCTTTAACAATGATATACCCAACATATTCATAACAATCAATTTCATCTACAGTAATTTCTTCTAATTGTGAAATAGAGACTACTTTAGTTTCACCGTTTAAGATTACTTGAGAAGCGTCTACAGATCCAACAAGGATGCTACCAGCTCCAATTACAAATAAAATAGTAACTAACTTTTTACCTTTATTTGATTTTAATAAAGCATAGGCTGCGCCTAACACAAGGATTCCAGCACCAAGTGTCACTAAACCTGTTGATGTTCCAGTGTTAGGAAGAGACGGTTTATCAACTGGACATCCCACTGTTTTGTAAACTAATTTTACAGAAGTAGTAGAGTTAACGACTCCTGTTGGTTTCCCAGAAATAATTAATTCTTTTTCAAAATTAGAAAGTGAAGCAATATCAACATTCGTGATATTCACTTGAGTCGTACCATCTGCGTAGGCAGAAGTGAAATTAGAAGCGAAAATTGCTGTTAAAAAAGCTAAAGAAATTAGCGCTACTAATTTTTTGAATGATTTCATTATAAATCCTTTCCTTTTTATTTATGAAAATATAATGGAAATGCTGAAAATTTGTAAAGAAATATGAAATATTGTTTTTTTCCTTTCAAAGGAAATTATGACGTCATATTTTTTTGACGTTTGACGTTCATATTGACAAAAAATTTTTTTCGAAAGAATCTTAATTACTAGTCACATAAGGTGCTAGAATCGTTGATGTTATAAGCGTTATACATCTGCGGAACTAGAAAATAATGAAACTGAAAATCAGTCTAAAGTCCTAGTGTTTTTATGTTGACTTAATTTGACCAATGTGTTAAATTATAAATGTGGTTAGCACTCGTCTTAGTCAAGTGCTAAAGAGAGGTGACTATGATGTTAACCAATAGACAATTGCTAATCTTACAATTAATCATACAATTATATACGGAAACTTTGGAGCCGGTCGGGTCGAAGAAGTTGATGGAAGTTGCAGAATTACCATTTAGTTCAGCGACGATTCGTAACGAGATGATGAAGCTGGAAGAGATGGGATATCTTGAAAAGAACCATACTTCTTCTGGGCGAGTTCCTTCTAATAAAGGATATCGTTACTACATCGACAATATTCTACCTAGACAAAAGCAACCTGTTTCTTTGAGCGTTCGAAATCAAATTCGTGAAGTTTTCCAACAGTCAACATTAGAGATTCAAGATGTATTTCGTTTATCTGCTGACATACTAGCAACATTAACGAACTACACCGCAATTTCTTTTGGACCGGAAGTGAAAACTGCCACGTTATCGGGATTTAGACTTGTTCGCCTAAACCCAAATCAAGTGATGGCAATCGTTGTTATCAGTAATGGTTTGGTAGAAAATAAAGTCTATACAATTCCGGGAGCTATTGACGATAGTGATTTAGAAAAAGTGGTTCGCATCATAAATGATGAATTAATTGGAGTGCCGCTAGATATCGTTGCTAAACGATTAAAGACGGATCTTCCAATCCTTATGAATCGCTACATGAATTCACAAATTCAAATCGTCAAAGTAATTCAAGAAATGATGAATCGTTTCGAGAATGATCGAATGCATGTTGCAGGAAGAAGATATTTGTTAAATTACTTTGATCATCACGCTAATGTGGATCAACTCAAAGGAATTTATCAATTGATGGATGATCAGTCTAAGTTACATCAACTAGTAACCAATGATCATCAAGATATTCAAATTAGGCTCGGATCAGAAATGGATCATCCGTTACTTGGGACTTTAGTTTGGTAACTGCTAGTTACGAAACTCCAAACCAAGATACAGGACTGATTGCACTTCTTGGACCAAAGAATATGCCGTATTCGAATGTATTATCAATTGTAAAAGGACTCAGGGAAGAGTTAGCAACCACGATAGAAGATTATTATCGTAACTTATAGAGTAAGGAGATGAAATCTTGGAAACAAATGAACAAAACACTAAAGAAGAATTAAAAGAAGAAAAAATTGTTGCAGATGAAACTCCTCAAGAAGAAGTTACTGAAGAAATCACAACAGAACTTTCGAATGAAGAGAAATTACAACAAGAAGTTGAAAGATTAAACGATCAAGTGTATCGACTTTCTGCTGAAATCTCAAACATTCAAAAAAGAAATGCTAAAGAAAGACAAGATGCTGCAAAATATCGTAGCCAAAGTCTAGCGCAAAACTTATTAAATGTGATTGATAATCTTGAGAGAGCCATTGCTTCTCCAAGTGAATCAGAAGATGCTCAAAACCTTAAAAAAAGGAATTGAGATGGTGTATGAAAGTTTTCTTTATGCACTAAAAGAAGAAGGTATTGAAGAAATTGATGCATTAGATCAACCTTTTGATCCAACATTGCATCACGCTGTTCAGACTGTTCCTGTTGAAGAAGGTCAAGAAGCAGATAAAGTAGTGCAAGTGTTTCAAAAAGGTTATAAATTAAAAGATCGAGTATTACGACCAGCGATGGTCATCGTCTCACAATAAGAAGACGAATCTTAAAATAAATAATAAATTTCATTAATAGGAGTGAATTAAATATGAGTAAAATTATTGGTATTGACTTAGGAACAACAAACTCAGCAGTAGCTGTTTTAGAAGGTAACGAAGCAAAAAAATTATTGCTAACCCAGAAGGAAACCGTACAACACCATCTGTTGTAGCGTTCAAAAAAATGGAGAAATTCAAGTAGGTGAAGTTGCAAAACGTCAAGCAGTAACAAACCCAAATACAATTTCATCAATTAAACGTCACATGGGTGAAGCTGGTTATAAAGTAGAAATTGAAGGTAAATCTTATACGCCTCAAGAAATCTCAGCGATGATTCTACAATACTTAAAAGGATATGCTGAAGAATATCTTGGAGAAAAAGTTGAAAAAGCGGTTATTACTGTACCTGCATACTTCAACGACGCTCAACGTCAAGCAACAAAAGACGCTGGTCGTATCGCTGGTTTAGAAGTGGAACGTATCGTTAACGAACCAACTGCAGCGGCTCTTGCATATGGTCTTGATAAAGTGGACCACGAAGAAAAAATCTTAGTATTTGACCTTGGTGGTGGTACATTCGACGTATCTATCCTTGAATTAGGGGACGGCGTATTCGACGTATTATCAACAGCTGGTGACAACCATCTAGGTGGGGATGACTTCGACCAAAAAATCATTGATTTCTTAGTGGAAGAGTTCCAACGTGATAACGGTATTGATTTATCAAGCGATAAAATGGCAATGCAACGTTTGAAAGATGCTGCTGAAAAAGCTAAGAAAGACTTATCAGGTGTATCTCAAACTCAAATCAGCTTACCATTCATTTCTGCTGGTGCAGCTGGCCCATTACACTTAGAAGTAACATTAACTCGTGCTAAATTTGATCAATTAACTCAAGATTTAGTAGAACGTACAAAAGAACCAGTACGTCGTGCTTTATCTGACGCAGGTTTATCAGCTTCAGATATTGACCAAGTATTATTAGTTGGTGGATCAACTCGTATTCCAGCAGTTGTTGAAGCTGTACGTAAAGAAACTGGTAAAGAACCTAACAAATCAGTAAACCCAGACGAAGTAGTAGCGATGGGTGCTGCAATCCAAGGTGGGGTTATCTCTGGTGATGTGAAAGATATCGTATTATTAGACGTAACACCTTTATCACTTGGTATTGAAACAATGGGTGGAGTGTTCACTAAATTAATCGATCGTAACACTACAATCCCAACAAGCAAATCACAAGTATTCTCAACAGCAGCGGATAACCAACCAGCAGTAGACGTACACGTACTACAAGGTGAACGTCCAATGGCAGCGGACAACAAAACTTTAGGCCGCTTCCAATTAACAGATATTCCAGCTGCTCCTCGTGGTGTGCCTCAAATCGAAGTAACATTTGATATCGATAAAAACGGTATTGTAAATGTACGTGCAAAAGATTTAGGAACTGGTAAAGAACAAGCAATTACAATTAAATCTTCTTCAGGTTTATCAGATGAAGAAATCGAACGTATGGTAAAGGATGCAGAAGCAAATGCTGAAGCAGATAAAAAACGTAAAGAAGAAGTAGACTTACGTAACGAAGTTGACCAATTAATCTTCACTGTTGATAAAACATTGAAAGAATTAGAAGGTAAAGTAGATGCTAGCGACGTTCAAAAAGCTGAAGCAGCTCGTGATGAATTAAAAGCAGCTGTTGAAGCAAATGACTTAGAAGCTATGAAAGTAAAACGTGATGCTTTAAATGAAGTAGTACAAAACTTAACTGTTAAACTTTATGAACAAGCAGCTGCAGCTCAACAAGCTTCTGGTGCTTCTCAAGAAGGAGCAACTGAACAATCATCTTCAAATAACGATGGCGTTGTGGATGCTGACTTCGAAGAAGTAGACTAATATTTGCTAAAAAGATAGGGTGTAAGACTACTTAGTGGTCTTACGCCCATATCCTTTGTAAACTAAGAAAGAAAAGGAGGGGCAATTAGTGGCCAAAAGAGATTTATATGAAATTTTAGGCGTATCCAAAGATGCCTCTGAAGCAGATATTAAGAAAGCTTATCGGAAATTATCTAAAAAATACCATCCAGATATTAATAAAGAACCTGGAGCGGATGAGAAATTCAAAGAAATCGCCGAAGCTTACGAGATTTTAGGAGACGCACAAAAACGTGCAGCTTATGATCAATACGGACACGCTTCTTACGATCCAAATTCTGGATTTAGTGGTGGCGGATTCGGTGGTGGATTTGATGGGTTCGGAGGATTTGGCGGTAATGGAAACTTTACTGGCGGATTCGAAGATATCTTCAGTAGTTTCTTTGGCGGCGGAGGTAGTCGTGCTGATCGTGCGAACATGCCGCGTCAAGGGGCCGACCTTCAATATGTCATGGATTTAACATTTGAAGAAGCTATCTTTGGTAAGGAAGAAACGATTCATTACCACCGTAGTGACGAATGTCAAACGTGTCATGGTACTGGTGCAAAACCTGGAACGCATCCAACGACTTGTTCTAAATGTCATGGTTCAGGTGTGATTAATGTTGAAAGAAATACACCATTCGGTCGTATGATGAGTCAAACAACCTGTGATGTGTGTCATGGTACAGGACAAGAAATCAAAGAAAAATGTCCAACCTGTCACGGTCATGGTCAAGTAGATGAAACACATAAAGTCAAAGTGAAAGTTCCTGCAGGTGTTGAAGATGGAAACCAAATGCGCCTTCAAGGACAAGGGAAGTAGGTTTCAATGGTGGTCCCTTATGGTGACCTTTATGTCATCTTTCCGAGTTGCTCAAAGTAAGACATTCAAACGTCAAGGAGCGGATATTTATTACCAACTTCATGTAAATTTTGCTCAAGCGGCTCTTGGAGATGAAGTAGACGTACCAACTGTTCACGGTAAAGTGAAATTAAAAGTTCCTGCTGGGACACAATCAGGTACGATTTTACGACTACGTGGAAAAGGGGCTCCTAAACTACGTGGTACAGGAAACGGTGACCAACATGTGGAAGTCATCGTAGATACTCCTAAGAAACTGACAGATAAGCAAAGACAAGCTTTACAAGTATTTGCTAATGAGGAAGGAACGCAACTTCATAATGGTGAAGAGAAACTTTCTTCGACAAAGATGAAGAACGCATTTAAAGGATACATTTGAATAATAGAAAAAGAACTTAGCAACGAATATGCTAAGTTCTTTTTTTGGCTTATTTTAAACGACAGCAAGACGGCGAATGATCTCTTCGTGTTCCGGATACTTTTCTAATAATTCATCTTGAGTATAGAGTATAAAATCTTCGTATTCAAAACCAGGTGTCACGCTGCAACTGACAATTGAAAAGTCTTTTTCGTTGTCCGATTCAATCGTAGATCCAAAGACGACTCCTGCAGGAACGGTGAATTGAAGTTTTTGACCTTCTCCTGATCCGATTTCTACTGCTTCGTAAGTACCGTCAGGATGAATCATATGAACGGTAAGAGCGTGTCCAAAATGATAGTACCAAATTTCATCAGATGAGAGGAGATGGAAGTGGGATGGGTTTTGATTCGTTAATAAAAATAAGATAGAGGTAGAAAGTGAACGAATGCGTCCATCAGGTAATTGTATTGTTTCAACAGCTTTATACGTTTGTCTAAAATAGCCACCTTCTACATGTGGTTCTAAGGCTAATTCTTCAATCCATTCTTCTTTCGTTTTCATAAGAGACCTCCTAAGTTATTTTCTTATATTATAGCGTAACTTTTTCTGCTTGTGAATTGTTGATAGAATAGTAATTATGCTATACTGGTACTATTGGAAAAGGAAGGAGAAGAGTCATGAAAGATAATATTGCACTTATTGTTTCGAATAAAGATGTTAAGAAAATAAGAGAGCTTTTTAATGAGAATTATCCGATTGATATCGCTTTAGCGTTAGAAGAAGTGGATGATGACGTTCTAAAGAATTTCATGTTCTCTATCTCGAATACAAGACTTGCTTCGATTTTAGAAGTTGCTGAACCTGAATTCCAATTACGAATGCTTGAGAAATTACCATTTAGACGTGTAATTTTACTGTTCCAGCAAATGTCAAACGATGATGTCGTGGATATTTTAGGGAATTTACCAGTAGGGAATACGTAAGCGTTACATCAAAATGATGAAGCAAAGTTCTCAAGATGATATTCAAACGATGTTAAATTACGCTCCGGATACTGCCGGGGGGATTATGACAACGGAGTACATTACGGTAAAAGAACACTTAACCGTAGAAGAAACTCTTTCTAAACTAAGAGAGATTTCTCCAAACTCAGAAATTATTAACATTATTTTCGTAACGAGTTTACAACGGAAATTAATTGGTTGGATTGATATACGTGATTTATTCACGCATGATTTAGATGAGAGTTTACACGATGTGATGCACACGAATATTATTTCCGTCTTACCAGAAGAAGACCAAGAAGAAGTGGCCCGTATTTCTACTAAGTATGACTTATCTGTAGTGCCAGTAGTCAATAAGCAAAATGTTTTACTTGGGATCATCACAATCGATGATATCGTTCACGTCTTACAAGAAGAGCACCACGAAGATATGTTATTAATTAGTGGGGTTGAAGGAACAGAACGAATCGGTGGACCTTTTAAAGAATCGATTCAAAAACGGACCCCTTGGCTATTAATCAACTTAATTACAGCCTTTATGGCAAGTGCGGTTGTCGGATTATTCCAAGACACGATTGAACAAGTTGTTGTTTTAGCGGTTGCCATGCCAATTATTACAGGGATGGGTGGGAATTCAGCTTCTCAAACATTAGCACTGGTTATTCAAGAGGTTGCAATTGGTCAACTAACTTGGGAAAAAGATAAAAAGTATGTATTAAATGAAATCTGGCTTGGATTAGTGAATGGGATTATTACAGGGATTTTTGCAGCGATTGCACTCTACATCCCATATCAAAACTTTTTCTTATCGATTATTGTCATTTTAGCAATGGCGATGAACTTGATGGTAGGTGCGTTCTTCGGCTTCTTTGTACCTTTATTCTTAAAGAAACTGAATTTAGACCCAGCCATTTCATCGACGATTTTTTTGTAACAACAGCTACAGACGTATTAGGATTCTTTATCTTCTTATACTTAGCTGAATTGTTCTTGCCATTATTAATGTAGTTTGATAGAATTATTTGAATTTTATTGTAGTAGTGTTAAGGAGTTATTCATGAATTTAGAACAAATGAAAGAAAGACAAAAGCGTATTCGAAATTTTTCGATTATCGCTCATATTGACCACGGAAAGTCTACATTGGCCGATCGTATCTTACAAGCAACCGATACTGTTGCTGACCGTGAGATGCAAGACCAATTATTAGACTCGATGGATCTTGAAAGAGAACGTGGTATTACCATTAAATTAAATGCTGTGGAATTAACTTATGATGCTAAAGATGGCACAGAGTATATTTTCCATTTAATTGATACGCCAGGGCATGTGGATTTCACATACGAAGTTTCACGTAGTTTAGCAGCTTGTGAAGGGGCCATTCTAGTAGTAGATGCTGCTCAAGGAATTGAAGCACAAACTTTGGCGAATGTATATTTAGCAATTGATAATGATTTAGAAATCATTCCTGTTATTAATAAAATCGATCTTCCTGCGGCGGATCCAGAAAGAGTGCGAACAGAAATTGAAGATGTCATTGGCATTGATGCTAGTGAGGCAGTTCTGGCTAGTGCTAAAGTTGGAATTGGTATTCCAGAAATTTTGGAACAAATTGTAGAAAAAGTTCCTGCGCCTACCGGTGATATTGAAGCGCCATTACAAGCGTTGATTTTCGACTCTGTCTATGATGCGTATCGCGGGGTTGTGCTAAATGTCCGTATTCAAAACGGGATTGTAAAACCTGGCGATAAAATTCAATTGATGAGTAATGGAAAAACTTTTGATGTAGTGGATGTTGGTATTTTCTCACCAAAACCAATCAGTCGTGATTACTTAATGGTTGGAGATGTGGGTTATATCACTGCATCTATCAAAACGATTCAAGATACTCGTGTAGGGGATACCGTTACTTTAGCGAATAATCCAGCTTCTGAACCTTTAGACGGATACCGTAAAATGAATCCGATGGTGTACTGTGGTTTATATCCAATTGATTCATCAAAATATAATGATTTACGTGATGCTTTAGAAAAATTACAATTAAATGATGCGGCGCTTCAGTTTGAGGCAGAAACTTCTCAGGCTCTTGGATTTGGTTTCCGTTGTGGATTTTTAGGATTACTTCATATGGATGTTATTCAAGAACGCTTAGAGCGTGAATTTGATTTAGATTTAATTACAACCGCACCATCTGTTATTTATCATGTACAAAAGACTGATGGTACAGAGGTAGTTGTATCAAACCCAGCTGAGATGCCGGATCAATCCAGTGTTCAATCGATTGAAGAGCCATACGTAAAAGCATCTATTATGGTGCCAAACGAATATGTGGGAAGCGTAATGGATATTTGTCAACGTAAGCGTGGAGTTTTTGTAACCATGGATTATTTAGATGAATATCGTGTGAATGTGATATACGAAATGCCTCTTTCTGAGATTATCTTTGATTTCTTTGATTCGTTAAAATCAAGTACTAAAGGATACGCATCATTGGATTATGATTTAATTGGTTACAGACCAAGTAATTTAGTGAAGATGGACATCATGTTAAATGGTGAAGTAGTGGATGCTTTAAGTATTATTGTTCATAAAGACTTTGCTTATGGACGTGGTAAAGCTATCACAGAAAAAAATTAAGAACTTTAATTCCACGTCAGCAATTTGAAGTTCCTATTCAAGCGGCTATTGGAAATAAGATTCTCTCTCGTACCAAATATTAAAGCTCTCCGTAAAAACGTGCTTGCAAAATGTTATGGAGGAGACGTTTCTCGTAAACGTAAATTATTAGAGAAACAAAAAGAAGGGAAGAAACGTATGAAACAAGTCGGGTCTGTTGAAGTTCCACAAGAAGCTTTCATGTCGGTTCTAAACTTAAACGAAGAAGAAAAATAATGAGTTGTAAAAAGGCGTTCAGTGCGCCTTTTTACTTTGAATTTGAAAGGAGATTATGAATGGATAAAGAACGTCAACATTTTTATCGGCAAATGCTTGCCATTGCAATTCCTGTATCTCTTCAAAAACTTATTAACGTCTTTCTTAAATACATTAGATACAATAATGATTTCATCTCTAGGTGATGCGAGTATTGCAGGTGTTGGGCTTGCAAATCAAGTGTTTTTTCTATTCACGTTAATTTGCTTTGGGATTCATACAGGATCTGCAGTACTATTTTCGCAATATTGGGGAGTACGAGATACAAAGAAAGTTCAAGCAGTTAATCAAATGAGTTTACTGCTATCTACTGCAGTCAGTGTTGTATTTATGCTTCTTGGTATCCTATTTCCTCAAGAAATCTCTGCGTTTATTTACTCAGGATCCGCTTGTTGTTCAAGCTGGAGGAGATTACTTACGAGTAGCTGCTTTAAGTTATGTATTTACAGCTTGGAGCTTTGCGATGACAAATGCACTTCGTACGACAGGAAATCCTAAAGTTCCTCTAGTTGCCACCATTTGTAGTTTTATCACAAATGCTTTCTTTAACTATGTCTTTATCTTTGGTAAATTCGGAGCACCTGCACTGGGAGTTGTTGGAGCTGCTGTAGCGACTTTAATTGCTCGTATCGTTGAAGTGGGTGTCCTCTTTGGTGTTGTGAGTTTTTATAGCGGACCAATTCATTTACCAATTGGTCGCTATTGGTCTAAAATTTCAAAAGGTCTTTGGATGAGTTTTTGGGTAACAACATTCCCGGTCATTATTAATGAAACTTTCTGGGCATTAGGACAAGTCTTTTATAGTGCGGCTTACGCAATGGTAGGAACTCAAGCAACCGCTGCTGTTCAAGTTGCTGTTGCTGTACAAAATTTATCATTTATTCTGGTACGTGGAGTGGGTAGTAGTTGTAGCATTATGTTAGGAAACCGTGTAGGACGAAATGAACTGGAACAAGCTCAACAGGAAGCGAAACGCTTTTTAATGATTTCTCTTGTTATTGGAGTAGTCATTGGAGCTATTCAAAGTTTAACGCCGCAATGGACTTTATTAATGTTTGCTCATTTAAGTCCAGAGGTATTTGAACTTGGAATGCAATTACTTCAAATTATGGGAATTATTTTTGTATTTAAAACCTTAAATTCAATTATTCTTGTCGGTATTTTTACGTGGTGGAGGCGATACACAATACGGCATGAAACTTGAAATGGCTTGTGTATGGCTAGTGGGCGTTCCATTAGCATTACTTGCAGCAGCAATTTGGCATTTTTCCAGTACAACTGGTCGTAATCTGTGCTGGAGCTGAAGAACTATGTAAAGCAGTAATTGGATTGAAAACGAGTGTTCTCAGGAAGATGGATTCACCGATTGGTTGAAGAGCAAAAAGAAAGATCCGATCGATCTTCTTTTTAGTTTGGATTTGTATATGAAAGCAGTGGATAATAGACCCCAGCTGGATCTCCTTGTAGAATTGAAATATGTGTTCGATCCGCGCGAGGGAAGACACGGCCAGAAAAGACCATTTCTCCATCATTAACAAAGATTTCAAAGACAGAATTATCAATAAAGATACGCGCAGTAGTGTCTGCTGGAGCAATTGGTGCTGTACGAACGCTACTGTATTCTGTAGCAAAAGGCTTCTCCAACATTGCTTCGGTCAACTACAATCTCACCATCTACAAGATTAAAGATGAGGGATAGTCCATTGCCATCCTTGTCTGAGAATAGAACAAGTTCATGAATCATATCGCCTTCTAATTTAAGGTTTAACTCGTAGCAATTCGATGTGTTTTTAATATATTTATTAAACGGAAGTGAAGATTGGCGAAGTTTTTCGATTCCTTTTACAGGAGTTTGATATAATTTACCATTTTTTTAATGGAAAGTTGTTTCACTAAAAGATAAGATTCCTTGGTGTTCGTAAATATCGCTAGGATAAGAAAACATCTGGTAATCCAAGCCAGCTGATGCAAAGCGCACGCCCGTCTGGTGCGTTAAACGCTTGAGTAGCATAGACGTCAAAACCGTAATCTAATTGATGGGGCTTAGAAACTAGTGTGATTGTCGCATTTTCTGGGTCGAATGTTTCACCGATTTTATATAAGTTTGGATAAATATTATCGTAGTGGAATACGTCTTTATCTAATCCTTGAGGGCAGTAAATGAGTACGGGTTTGTCATCTACGAATACTAAGTTCGGACATTCCATCATATAAGCGGTATTGTCATTCTTAAAATCTAAATCTCCAATTTCTTCCCAATTTGTATAATCGTTATTAACAGAGCGGTAGAGTCGAACAAACCCTTTTTTATCTAGGTTTTGACCTCCTACAATCGCGAAATAATGATCTTTTATATTGGAAAAATTTGAGGGTCTCTAAAGCGATCTGTAGCATCACTTGGTTTTGGAATCAAATCTTTTTCCAAGTTTTTTTCAATATGGCCGTCTTTATCCATAAGTGCCCCTAATTGGTAGGGGTGACGAACCCAATTTTCATCTCTAACATTTCCTGTATAAAATAGAAACAATTGATCACCAAATTGCATTGCGCTACCTGAATACGCACCATGACTATCGAGTGGAGTATCTGGTAGTACCTTGACTCCAGTTTCTTTAAAGGTCACAAGATTATCACTTTCCAGTTGTACCCATGATTTTAAACCATGAGCCGCTCCGAAAGGAAAGTTTTGGTAGAATAAAATCCATTTGCCATCAAAATAAGAAAATCCGTTTGGGTCATTTAATAATCCGCTAGATGGTTCTACGTGATATTTCGCTCTCCAAGGGGATTTTTCCATTGTAGACTTTAATTGATCTTTTTCAGCCTCTGACCAATCTTCATACCTTTTATATCTCTTTTCAGTTGTCCATTTCATGATGGATTCCTCCTCTAAAATTGTATCTTTACAGTACGTGTTTTTGCGCGTAAATGCAAGCTTTTTTGGATGAAGTGTTCTTTTAGTGATTCAATATCAGAAGTAACTTGACTTATAACGGTATAATGATACAATTCGAAATGAAATAAATGTGCTATTATTAGTAACAATTTTTATAAAGGAGAGTGTAATGGATGAATAATATTGAAATTGCTAAAAGTGTTATCGAAGCTATTGGTGGCAAAGACAACGTTAGTAGTGTAGCGCACTGTGCAACGCGTCTTCGTATCATGGTAAAAGATAAGGAAAAAATCGATACGAATAGAGTCGAGAATATTGAGAAAGTTCAAGGGGCGTTCTTCAACGCAGGACAATTCCAAATTATTTTCGGTACAGGAACTGTAAAACTCGTATTTATGATGAAGTGGTATCTCTTGGATTACCAACTTCAACAACTAGCGAAAATGAAAGCCGAAGCAGCTAAGCAAGGGAACTGGTTCCAACGCGCTGTTCGTACATTCGGGGATGTATTTGTTCCCAATCATTCCAGCCATTGTTGCAACAGGTCTTTTCATGGGGCTTCGTGGATTGTTAGAGGCTTTTGGTATTGTATTACCATCTGACTTTTTAATCTATTCTAAAATCTTAACAGATACGGCCTTTATCGCATTACCAGCCTTAGTAGTTTGGTCTACGTTTAAAGTGTTTGGTGGGAATCAAACAATCGGAATTGTACTTGGTCTGATGTTAATTTCTGGTTCTCTTCCTAACGCTTGGGATGTTGCTCAAGGTGGGGAAATTGTTCCAATTAAATTCTTCGGTCTTGTGGATGTCGTTGGATTACAAGGTTCTGTTTTACCAGCGTTTATCATTGGGGTTGTAGGTGCTAATTTTGAAAAATGGGTCAGAAAATATGTACCGGAAGTATTGGACTTATTAGTAACACCTTTTATTACATTATTTGTAATGTCAATTTTAGGACTTTTTGTATTAGGACCAATATTCCATCAAGTAGAGAAAGTGATTCTTTCACTTACAACAACTGTTTTGTATTTACCATTTGGTCTTGGTGGACTAATCATTGGTGGTACACATCAATTAATCGTTGTTTCTGGAGTTCACCATATCTTCAATTTATTAGAAATTAACTTATTATCAGCGACTGGACAAAACCCATTTAATGCTATTATTACAGCTGCGATGACGGCTCAAGGGGCTGCAGCGGTTGCGATTGGTGTTAAAACGAAGAGTCCAAAATTAAAAGCATTAACATTCCCAGCGGCTTTATCTGCTTTCCTTGGAATTACAGAGCCTGTTATCTTCGGGGTAAACTTACGATTCCGTAAACCATTCGTTCTTTCATTGTTAGCAGGTGCGTTAGGTGGAGCTCTTTCAGCTTTACTAGGATTAGCGGGTACAAGTAACGGAATTACAATCATTCCTGGTTCAATGCTTTATGTCGGAAATCAACAATTACCACAATACTTATTCATGGTTGCAGTATCATTTGCATTAGGATTTTACTTTTACTTATTTATTCGGTTACGATGACTCAATGTTAGATACTCCTGTTGAAGCAGAAGGACCTTCTTCACAAGAAACTCAAGAGGAAGAAGCAGGTGCGCCGGCGACTGAACGTACTGATGAAAAATTACATTCACCAATTGTTGGCGAAGTTGTGGCTTTAAGCGAGGTAAATGATCCTGTATTCTCTAGCGGAGTTATGGGACAAGGGATTGCAGTGAAGCCATCTAAAGGAGTTGTATATGCTCCAGCAGATGCCGAAATCGCGATTGCGTTCCCAACAGGTCATGCATATGGTTTAAAAACAGATAATGGTGCTGAAATTCTCATTCACGTCGGAATCGATACTGTTTCGTTGAATGGTAAAGGATTTGAAGCAAAAGTATCTCAAGGAGACCGTGTAAGAGCAGGGGATATCATCGGAACATTTGATTCTGAAGTGATTGCTGCAAATGGGTTAGATGACACAACAATGATCATTATCACTAACACAATGGATTATGCAGAAGTGACTCCAATCGCAACTGGTTCAGTTACGAATAAAACTCGAGTATTAGAGTTACATGTATAATTTTTCTAGAAGACGAATTCTATTACAGGATTCGTCTTCTTTTTTTAGGTAAAAATATGATACAATAATATAAAAAAATAACTAAGGGAGCTTTAAGGCCTATGACAAACTTATATGGAAGTTTAGAAGCTGGAGGCACAAAGTTTATTTGTGCAGTTGCTGATGAAGATTTTAATACTGTTGAAGAACTTCAATTTCCTACAACGACCTCACAAAGAAACGTTAAAAGAAAGACAGCGGACTTTTTGCAAAATTTAAAAATCTAGCTGCGATTGGAATCGGGTCATTTGGACCGATTGATGTGGATCCTAAATCTAAAACATATGGATACATCACGACAACACCAAAACCAAATTGGGCAAATGTGGATGTTGTTGGTGCGTTGAAAAAAAGAGTAGATGTGCCTATTTACTTCACAACAGATGTAAATAGTTCTGCTTATGGAGAAGTTTATGCGCGTAACAATCGTGGAGAAAATATCGAAACGCTTGTTTATTATACAATCGGTACCGGAATTGGTGCGGGTGTAATTCAACATGGTGAATTTATCGGAGGAACTAGCCATCCTGAAATGGGACATGTTTATGTAAGTAAGCACCCAATTGATGTTGCTAATAACTTTGATGGCGTTTGTCCTTTCCATAAAGGCTGTCTTGAAGGTTTAGCTGCTGGACCAAGTTTAGAAGCACGTACTGGAGTGCGTGGGGAACATATCGATATCGCAAGTGATGTTTGGGATGTTCAGGCTAGCTATATTGCTCAAGCTGCTATCCAAGCAACTCTAACTTTCCGTCCCGAAAAGATTGTTTTTGGAGGAGGAGTTATGGCTCAAAATCATATGTTAGAACGCGTTCATCGTATGTTTGAGGAATTACTAAACGGATATGTACCAACTCCGCCAGTAAAAGACTTTATTGTTACTCCAGCCGTTGATAATAAGGTTCAGCTACTTTAGGAAACTATGTTTTAGCGAAAAGTTTAGTTAAGTAATTTTTCAATGTGTTCCTGATTTGCGAAATTAACAAATGAAAACTTTACCGCAAGGCTTTTCATTTTCTTCATAATTTAGTACAATAGTTAAGGATACACATATTGAAGGGAGAGAAAGCCAAATGTCAACAGGAGCATGGATTTTAATCGTGATTCTTGCTGCAATCGCAGGTGCGATCGGTGGTTTCTTTATCGCACGTCGTACAATGATGAATTACTTCGCAGAAAACCCACCATTTGATGAAGATATGATTCGTAGCATGATGACTCAAATGGGTCAAAAACCATCTGAACAAAAAGTTCGTCAAATTGCTGCTTCAATGAAAGCACAAGCTAAAAAAAGAGCTAAAAAATAAAGTCAAAAAACCATCGGAATATTCCGATGGTTTTTCTCGTTATACCGTATACGGTATAACGTTATTTTTACTGGTAATTCATATACATAATTTGGATCAATTTCTTTATCGAGTTCATCGAACTTTTTTGAATCAGCACTTGATCGTAATTGGCAATTTCTTCTTTTTGTTAGTTTTTGATCTGCAATATAGATTGGGTCACCAATACGTACATGCATTTTCTTACGTTTAATAATATCCTTGAAAGTTAATGGTCCTTGATACACCATTGGAACGATAGGGGCTTTTGCTAGACGAGCAATCATCACAGCGCCACCTTTCATTTCGTTTGAATATCGTGTTCCAGTTGGGAAAATCACAAGGGCTTTTTGATTTTCCTTAATTTGTTGGACAGGATATTTAATCGCGCTCGGTCCTGGTTTTTCACGGTTCACTGGAAAAGCACCAAGTTTCTTAATAAACCAAGCGAATGGTTTTGGTTTGAATAATTCTTGTTTTGCCATTAAGACAAGAGGTTGCGGATAAACAGCAATCGCCATCATCACAGGATCTAACCAAGAACGGTGAGGAGCTACAAGAACATACCCTGTATCTTTTGGGTACTTTTTCTCGACCTTGGTAATCGCCAAATCCATTTAATAGAACAAGCAGTCCGCGAACCATCCCAAATAGTGATTTTTTGTAAATCATAACATTCTCCTTTATTTCATCTGTAATTGTAGTATGCGTGAATTCAGCGTTTTTTTTGCAAGTTCAAAACACTCATGGAAACCCTCTTTTTTTCGTTATATATGGTATAATAATGGTAAGAATTTTTACGGGGAATTTCCTATGAAAGAATATAAAATCAGTTATTTTTCGACTAAGTTTAGTCTTATTAGGGATATTTAATTTATAATCTTGTCTATTATATGCTTGATTATTCCGGAGGCTATGCGTTCTTTATTGTTTGGCCGATTTTCTTTTTATCTTTAGCCATGATTGTTTTAGGAAACATCTTACTTTTTTTAGAGACATCATTAAATTAAGAGCTACTTATGAAAAGAATAAAATGATTCAAGTAACCAGTATGATTCAAGTCATCTCTGCTAGTATTGGTTTATGTTTCCAACTAACGAACTTAAGTGCAGGGATATTGTGGCCAATTAATTATGTCGAACATTATCCGCTTTTAGTTGGTACAAGCATCATTTATTCGGTTATTTTCATAATAGGCGTTATTCAAAAAAGAGCAATAGAGCAACAAGAAAAGTTATCATCCGTTTTTCAGTTTAGTTTTCGGGTTTTGCGTGGTCTTACTTTGTAACTTCTTATTATTCACGAATAGCAAGGCGTCTGTTTTTGATTCAAACAAACTATATGTAGAGGAGTTTAAAGATTTCGGCTTCACTGGAAAAGTTGAGGTTCGAGAAAAAACGCAATTAATTGAACCGTATGTTGGTTCTCGTACTAGTTTACATTATGATGAGAAATTATCGGATGGTAGTTATTTCTGGGAGTTAATTGATGTTGTAGAAGTTCGAAGCGGGACTCATGTAACCAAACTGGACGATCAGCTTGTTGAAGAAATTAGTAAGTATCTTGAGACCGATGAGGAAAAACAGTTGTTCGATAAAGTAAAGAAACAAGAATTTCAATTTGTGCTATTCCTTTATAAGGACTTAATCAGAAAACGTAACATTGATACAGAACTAATCGATAAAGTTAATAATGCGGTTGGGTTTAAACTAGTAGAAAAATACGGTTTGAGTCTTTATCCAAAAAATCCTCCAGAGTTTTATAGCTTGATTATTAAAAACGCTCTGAAAAATAGAGCAAACGGGGATACTGAAGTCGCTGGTTTTTATAATATTGATGTCTTAAATAAAACGATGATTGCTCACTTTGGTTATGTGAATTACCTTGAGTTCGATCAATTCCTTAAGGATAAAAATGCAAGTCGTGTAGATTATCTTAAAAAGATACTATCTGAGATTCCATCTGGAACGCTTGAGGATGGGACTTATAAATTCACTGGCACGACAAAAGTTGATGGTAAAGATCAATTAGTGACGGTCACGATGGTAATTGAAAATGGAAGTAGTCATTTTTGAACCAGATGAAATGAGAAATCCGTAATCTATGATAAGTAAGGAGGAGCTTTTGATGAAACGAAATACAGTTAGTTTTTCCGGCTGAGTTTAGTCATCATTGGATATTTAATCTATAATGTTCTTTTCTATTTGTATCCATCTGGAGAGTTTCCTTCTTTTGCATGGCTTTTTTTGTTATTGTATCGTGGGCACTGATTGCTTTTGGAAATCTCTTTTTACTCATTGATCCGATACGATTAATGGTTGGATTTAAAGAGGATAGAAATATCAGGAATTCAAGTTTTATTCAGTTGGTTCTTGTAATTGTAAGCTACTTTATTCAGAGCGCGGATTTAATGAAAGGGAAGCTAAAGTTCATTGATTTTATGAATCATTTTTCTGAAACATTCGCTTTAAGTTTAATTCTTACATTGATTTTTATCATTGCGGTTTATCAAAAGCTATGGCTCCATAGAGAGGACAATAATGATGCAAAATACCATTTTGTATTTGGATTGCTTTTTAATTATTATTACGAATATTTTTGTTAGTATCAACTGCATTTTCATCGATTTCAGCACCATCACTTTTCAATTCTGGGAAAAACTATCCTCAGGAGTTTAAAGACTTCGGACTGAACGGAACTGTGAAAGTAAAAAATAAAAAGCATGCATTTGAATTTCCAGGATATGAAGTGAGTTTGGAATATACTGAACAGTTTTTCGGACGGATATTCTTATTCAAAAAATTATACAATTTCTGAAGAGGCTGGAGATCAATATGAATTAGCGATTTCAAATGAGAATGTTCAAAAAAATCAAAGAACTATTAACAACTGATAAAGAGCGCGAACGTCTTGATAAAGTGAAATATGAGGAATTCAACTTTTTACTCACCCTTTATAAAGCGAAATTAAATAAATTAAAAGTGCCTTATACAATTGCTGATACCATTAATACAGCTTTTAAAGTTGAGCTGGTAAAAGAATCTAGAGTTGATTTTTATCCAACAGACGGGTATGAATTTACGGCATTTTTTTAATTTGCTGAATCTCTTCGAAATGTCGAAAAAGGGGATCAAGACGCTGCTGGGTTTTTACAATATTGATGTAAAGCAAGCGATGAAGAACGATCAAATTTACGCAAATATTGATCTCATTTTCTATTCTGAATTAACTTCTAAAGCGCAAAAAGCAGGGTTATCTAACCTAGAATACTTTAAAGAAGTACTAGAAGCATTACCAAGAGGCACCTTCTGGGATGGAGTCTATCAATTCAAGGGTAGTGCTGAGGTGAATGGAAAAACTAGAGACGTGATTAGTACTTTTGTTGTGGAAAATGGGTTAGGTTATTTTGAAGAAGATGAATTGAAATAGAAGAGGAGGTTTTTATGAATAATAAAAAGATTCAGTATATTAACTTATTACTTCCAACTATTCTTTATTTCGTCCTATTTATGCTTGAAGTTGTTATTGGGCATGGAATTACAAAAGCATTATTTACAGTTTATTTTATTGTTTTTTTATCATTTTGTTTTTTTGTAATTATATTTGCTGTATTGCGTGAACTCTATATTATTAACTTTGTTGTTGCAAAAGACAATGCAAAGGTCCGAATTCCAGGAACTATGGCGTTTGTTCTATTCTTATATTTTACATTTAACGAATTAAAATATCCTTTTACGGTGATTATGCCATTTGAATCTATTGTTACTGGAAAATAGCGGAGCAGTATTAACGTTTGTACTCTTATTAGTATTTAATCTTTTGTGTTTAATGATTTACGTTTTCGCAGAAGGAAAACAATAGAATTTTCTTGCATTTTAAATAACTTTCATGTACAATCATTGATGGTGTAAAAACCAAAAAAATTCACACCTAATTGGATGTTAAGATTGGTGCTTCTTTTAGAAGAGGTCTTATCGCTGAAAATTGGGGAGGAAAATATAAACCAAATTGGAGGAAAACAAAAATGGCAGTTATTTCAATGAAACAATTGTTAGAAGCTGGTGTACATTTCGGTCACCAAACACGTCGCTGGAACCCTAAGATGAAGAGATACATCTTCACAGAAAGAAATGGTATCTATATCATCGACCTACAAAAAACTGTTAAATTAGTGGACGATGCATACAACTATATGCATGAAGTTGCTGAAAACGGTGGTATTGCATTATTCGTTGGTACTAAAAAACAAGCACAAGATGCTGTTAAAGACGAAGCAATCCGTTCAGGTCAATACTACGTTAACCATCGTTGGTTAGGTGGTACTTTAACTAACTGGGATACAATCCAAACACGTATCAAACGTTTGAAAAAAATCAAAGAAATGCAAGAAGACGGCACTTTCGAAGTATTACCTAAAAAAGAAGTTGGTATTCTATTAAAAGAATTAGACAAACTTGAAAAATACTTAGGTGGTATTAAAGATATGCCACGCATTCCTGATGTAATGTTTATCGTTGACCCTCGTAAAGAACGCATTGCTGTTCAAGAAGCTCACAAATTAAAACATTCCAATCGTTGCTATGGTTGACACAAACTGTGATCCCAGATGAAATTGATGTTGTTATTCCATCAAATGATGATGCTATCCGCGCGGTTAAATTAATCGTTGCTAAAATGGCTGATGCATTCATCGAAGGTAACCAAGGTGAAGACGTAGCAGTAGACGTTGAAGACTTAGATAAAGATACTTCATTAGAAGATATCGAAAAAAATTAGTTGAAGGCGACAACGCTGAATAATCACTAACTGTTAAGCTGTTTGAATCAGAAAGAGGCGAAATAGACTTTTCAATTCAAACAGCTTTTTTTAAAAAGTTCATAAAAATTTTAAAGCAATTTATAGGAGGAATTGAGAATGGCTCAAGTTACAGCTCAATTAGTAAAACAATTACGCGATATGACTGGCGTAGGTATGATGGATGCTAAAAAAGCATTAGTTCAAGTTGAAGGAGATATCGACAAAGCAGTTGATTTCTTACGTGAAGCAGGATTGGCAAAAGCTGCTAAAAAAGCAGACCGTATCGCTGCTGAAGGGATTACTAATGTATTAGTAGAAGGAAACCGCGCAGTTATCTTAGAAGTGAATGCTGAAACTGACTTCGTTGCTAAAAACGACAAATTCCAAGCATTAGTTAAAGAAGTTTCTGAAGCAATCTTAAAAGCAAACCCTGCTACATTAGAGGAAGCTCTTGAAGTTGAAACTCCAAACGGAAAAATTTCTGATGTGATTGCTGAAGCTACTACAGTTATCGGTGAAAAAATCACTTTACGTCGTTTTGAAATCGTTGAAAAATCTGATGCAGATGCTTTCGGTGCATACTTACACATGGGCGGACGTATTGGTGTGTTAACAGTTGTTGAAGGTTCTACTGATGAATCAGCAGCTAAAGATGTTTCAATGCACATCGCTGCAATCAACCCTAAATATATTGACCGTTCACAAGTTTCTGAAGAAGAATTAGAACATGAAAGAAAGTTCTTACTGAACAAGCATTAAACGAAGGCAAACCAGCTAACATCGTAGAAAAAATGATCGCTGGACGTTTAAATAAATTCTTAGCTGAAATCAGCTTAAATGATCAACCATTTGTTAAAGATCCAGATCAAACAGTTTCTAAATTCGTTGCTTCTAAAGGCGGAAAAGTTAAATTATTCCACCGTTATGAAGTTGGTGAAGGTTTAGAAAAACGTGTTGATAACTTCGCTGAAGAAGTAATGGGACAAGTTAGAAAATAATTATTGTTGAAGATAGGGAATATGGTAGTCCACTACCCGCTATTCCCTTTTTTTATAAAGATTAAGGAGACAAAGCAATGGTTGAACCAAAATATAAACGTGTGGTTTTAAAATTAAGTGGTGAGGCTTTAGCTGGCCAAGCAGGCTTCGGGATTAATCCACCAACGATTAAAGAAGTTGTTAAAGAATTAAAAGAGGTTCATGATCTTGGTGTTGAAATCGCAATTGTTGTTGGCGGTGGTAACATCTGGCGTGGAATTACTGGCGAAGAAGTTGGTATGGAGCGTGCTCAAGCAGACTATATGGGAATGTTAGCAACTGTTATGAATGCATTAGCACTTCAAGACGCTTTAGAAAACGTAGGAGTTCCAACTCGTGTACAAACTTCTATTGATATGCGTCAAATTGCTGAACCATATATTCGTCGTAGAGCTGTACGTCACTTAGAAAAAGAACGTGTTGTGATCTTTGCGGGTGGTACAGGGAACCCTTACTTCTCAACAGATACAGCCGCTGCTTTACGTGCTGCTGAAATCGAAGCAGACGCAATCTTAATGGCGAAAAACAACGTAGATGGCGTTTATAGTGCCGATCCACGTGTAGACGTGAATGCGAAGAAATATAATGAATTAACACACTTAGATGTTATCCAAAAAGGCTTAAAAGTAATGGATACGACTGCAAGCTCACTATCTATGGATAATGATATTCCATTAGTAGTGTTTCAATTTAAATGAACCAGGGAAATATCAGACGCGTTGTATTAGGGAGAACATTGGTACAACTGTTAGGGGGAAATAGGATATGTCAACTAGTGAAATTTTAGCTCATACAAAAGAGCGTATGAAAAAAATCTGAAGACGCACTTCAACGTGAGTTAGGTTCTATTCGTGCTGGACGCGCGAATGCAAGTCTTTTAGACCGTCTAGAAGTGGAATATTACGGAGCATTAACTCCCGTAAACCAATTAGCTTCAATTACGGTTCCTGAAGCTCGCATGCTTTTAATTACTCCTTATGACAAATCTTCATTAAATGACATTGAACGTGCAATTTTGATGAGCGATATCGGAATTACTCCAACAAGTGATGGTTCCGTAATTCGTTTAATTATTCCGCAATTAACAGAAGAACGTCGTAAAGAATTAGCTAAACAAGTAGGTAAAGAAGCTGAGAGTGCAAAAGTAAGCGTACGTAATATTCGTCGTGATGCAATTGACCAAGCGAAAAAAGCTGAGAAAGCTAAAGAAATTACTGAAGATGAATTACACACACTTGAAAAAAAGACATCCAAAAAGTTACGGATGACAGTGTTAAGAACATTGACAAATTAGCTGCAACTAAAGAGAAAGAACTTTTAGAAGTATAATTTGAATAAAAAGGGGCACTTGCCTCTTTTTTATTTATAAAGGAGAAGGGTAATGACACAAAAACAATGGAAAATGATTAGTACTATTATTTCAATTATTATCTTAATCGTATTTGCTCTTTATAAAGCTTTTGGAGAACAAAAAGCTACCAATAAATCAAATACTCATTCTTCTTCCAAAACCTCTCAAAAATACGTCTAATTCTTCTTTTACGGGAAAAAAACTTTGATTTCTTTGAAAGCATGAAAAAGTATCCTTTTAAATATGTGTACGGAGCTGATGGAGATACGTTTCATCTGAGTTATGAAAGAAAAGAGTTCAAAGTTCGTTTATTGATTGTAGATGCGCCTGAAACTGCTAAAGAGGGAAAAGAAGCACAACCATTTGCGGATGAGGCGAAGAAACGTACTGAAGAATTGTTGAAGAATGCAAAGAAAAATTGAAGGAAGTTTTCGATGTAGGAGACCATGCAGATAAGTATGACCGTGCATTAATGTACGTATATGTGGATGGTAAGTTACTTCAAGATATTCTAATTGAAGAAGGTCTTGCGAGAGTTGGTTATGCATATGAACCCAATACAAGTTTATTAAAAGCAATTTCCAAGAAATTGAAAAGAAAGCAAAAAAACAAAAGAAAAAAATATGGGAAAAAGAGGGTTATGTAACGAATAAAGGTTATGATATCAGCGTTTATAAGTAATTTGTGAAAAACTATATATTGTGTTGAAAAATGAATATTGTATTTTTCATAAGAACTATATATTGTATTTTTGAAACAAAATGATGTATGATAACTTCTGTCAGAAAAAAATAAAAGGGGAGAAGTAATATGTCAAATCGCAATATTATTCTTTATTCTAAAACCAAATTGTATGCAATGTAATTTTACAAAACAATTTTTTTGAAAATAACAATGTGGAATTCACTGTAAAAGATGTTTTTTCGAGTCAGAAGAGGCTTTTAGCAGAAGTGAAGGAATTAGGGTTCCAATCATTACCTGTAATTGTTGCTGATGGCGTTGAACCATTCTTTTGGATTCCGTCCCTGATCTTTTAGAAAAAAATTAGTGGGATAATTTTATTTTTATATGGAAAAAAACACTTTTTAGTAGAAAAACTACTAAAGGTGTTTTTTTATTGCAATAAATAGCCGTATTTGTTTGATTTCATGATATACTAAAGAAGACTTTAAGTGGAGGGATAATGATGGGATTTAAAGCTGTAATTTCAAAAAAATCAACCAATAAATCAAAGATGATTGCTGAACGTTTTTCAAATTGGTTGAAAGAAAAAGAAACACACCAAGTGTTCTATATCGTTCCAGATCATATTAAATTTACTGCTGAAATGGAAATGATTCGAAATGTCGGAGAGTTGTTATTGAATTCAACCAACCGAAGTTATGCTTCTACGAGACTACAAGTTTATAGTTTTAAACGTTTATTATGGTATCTCCTTCGTAATGAAGCTATTACAGAAAAGATTTCCATTTCAAAAAGTAGGAATTACAATGCTTTTGAAATCTATTTTGGAGGAACATTCTGACGAACTATTACTCTTTAAAAACGAAGCTCGTCATAAAGGTTTTCTTGAACAACTAAGCAAAGTAATGAATGAATTTCAATCAGGAGGAATTGAAATTGAGGATTTCTCAAGCTTTTTTGAAGCAATCAACCCTACTGAAAATGAGCAACGATTAAAAGAATTTGGAATTATTTATCGTTACTATATGAATGCACTAAAACAAGATTTTTGTTCACCAAGAAGAAAGTTATGCCCAGTTATGTAGTGTCATTGCTTCTAAAAGATTTATCCAATACTTTTATTGCGATTGATGAAATGGTGACGTTATCGAAGGCTGAAATGGAAGTAATTGAAGCTTTAGTAGGGAAGTGGGTGCAACTGTTGAATTTCATGCTACATTAACAACTTATGGTGTACATACTGCCAAGAATGAAATAGGAGATTCACTGTTTACTTCAAATAGAATTCTCCTGGAGAGACTCTCAAGATGGATCAATAGAGGAGATGACTTAGCACGCATCATCGAATGGGAAAATACTGAATCTATCTTTGATGAAGAATTTAAAGAGGTGGAACAGTTTTGGCTGGAAACAAATGGTGGACTTCCAAAGGTGAAAAAGAACACCAGAACAAAAAAATTCCATTACAAAAGATTACTTTTACTAAATATACGGACGAAAGAGAAGAGTACCAAGAAACTTTTGCCCAAATTAAAAGAATGGTGCAAACTGGAAAAGTTCGCTACAAAGATATCCAAATTTTAGGACGTAATTTAGAAGAGAATCATTTATTCTTAGAATCGCTTTTAAAGCAATACGATATTCCTGGATTTATCGATTTATCAGATTCTATGGAACATCATCCAATCATTCAAGTACTAGACGCGCTTTTTTTGCTATTTGGCAATATGATTGGCGTTATGCCGATATTATGAGTCTTCTTCGTAGTGAATATGTCTTATGGCATAAAGATGATGAAACTTCACTTAAGGACCAATTACAAGCGTTTAGACAACAATTAGACGAAACAGAAACGGTTATTCTTGCCAATGGTTACGAAGGGTATCAATGGACAAATGGGAAACCTTGGGCGTATGTGGAAGATTCAATTGACGAAGATTCGAAAGCGGAACAGACTGATAAAAAAATACACGAGTTCTACTAAAAGCAGAGCAACTTCGGAATGAATTAACAAGTGTATTATTACCTGCATTCAAAAAATAGAACAATCAACTACAACGAAAGAAGCTGTTTCTGTACTATATCAATTACTATTAACTTTAGGTGTTGATCAATCCTTTATTTATTGGAGAGATGTTGCTGCTGAAGATGGCGATGTCGAAACAGCTAGACGTCAAGAACAAGTGTGGTCTGAATTTATCCGTTTGCTTGATGAATACATTTATATTTTTGGTGAAAAATCCTTTGATTGGGAAACCTTTATGATGTTACTTCATACTGGTTTTGAACAAACGCACTATAATTTAGCACCATCTACATTAGATGAATTAACCATTACTGGGATGGATTCCGTTCGTTATACACCGAAGAAAATCACTTTTGCAGTAGGACTAACGCAAGGTGTAATGCCTCATAATATTGATGAAACGGGACTACTAACGGACGATGAACGTGAACTATTCTCAAATCATTTAGATAGTGGCCGTTTCCTAGCTCCTACAACAGGACAATTACAATCTGTTGAACCGTTTGTGTTCTATCAGTTACTCATGAGTGCAACGGAACATCTCTATTTATCTTGTGCTATTTCTATAGATGGTAAGGAGCAACTGGTTTCAAATTTCATACAACGTTTATTAAAACACTATGAACTAGAAGAAATTGATGGGTCGTTTAACCGACAAAACCGCTTAGAACAAGGTGATTTCGTTGTTCCATATGAACTCTTTACAACGCTTCTATTGAAGATGAGAGAGAATAAGTTCAAAGAAAAAGAAGAGATTGATTTCTTGTGGAAATTAATTCCGCATTTACTAAAAAAACTGACGCCGCATACAGCGCTAACTATCACGCATTACTAGCGTCTGTCTTTAGATTGAATGTAGCAAGTAAATTGCCACTTTCTCTTGCGCAAGAGCTTTATGGAAATCAATTAAATTTATCAACATCTCAAATTGAAACTTACTATAAAAGATCCATTTAGTCATTTCTTACAATACGGATTAAGACTGAAAGAACGTCAAGAATTTGAGCTTTCACCAGCCAATACTGGTGAATACTTCCACGAGTTTTTTGATCAGTTTATTAAAGAGTTAAATGCACGTGGGATATCTCTAAGAGACTTAACGTTAGAGCAAAAAGTTGGCTATTGAAAAAGATATCTTCAATCGAATGAAAGACAATCCGAAATTTGCGATTTTAGCCTCTTCTAGACGTTTAAACTTTGTCCAAGGATTGTTACACCAAACTCTAATGCAAACGACAAATGCGCTTCAAAAACAAGCCTTAGCGCTAGAGACAAAACCTTGGATGACCGAAGTGGTATTCGGGACTTCTGGAAACTATCCAATTCATATTCCGATTGGTAAGAATCAATCCATTCATTTACGTGGGAAGATTGACCGTATCGACTTACTACAAGCAGATAATGGAATTTTTAACGGAATTATTGACTATAAATCTTCTGAACAAAAAAATTCGAGATTGCAAAAACTCATTGCAGGGGTTCAAATCCAATTATTAACGTATTTGAAAGTTTCAGAAGAAATCATTCGTAGTGAAAAAGGCGTAATTCCAACGCCTCTAGAAGCAAGCTATATCCATGTGCATAATCCTAAATTCAGCATTAAAGAAGTGCCAACGGAAGATAAGTTTATGCAAGAATGGACAAAAGCGTTTAAACACCGTGGATTAATCAATTCTGATGAGATTGCTAGACTCAATCCGGAATTAGTTGAGACAAGTAAATCGAATGTATTAAATATTGCTCTGAAAAAAAGATGGGACTATTAGTGCAACTTATAAAAATGGTGTTTATACGACAGAAGAATTGAAGTTATTCAAAGATTTCGTATGGGAAAAGATTCAAGAAGCAGGTAAAGGAATCCTATCTGGGGATATCACACTAGCTCCTTACGAGGACTTTTAAACAATATGCAGATTCTGTATCCGGTAAATTTAGTAGTATTGCACAGTTCGATGCTACAAACCCAGAAAATAGATATCGTACTCTTCCTAAATTTGAAAAAGAAGAGGGGATTACATTTATTCAAGATGAATTACAAGAGAAGAAAGGAGAGACAGAAGAATGATTCCAGAGAAACCAAAAGGATTACAAGCAACACCTGATCAATGGAAAGCGATAGCTACTCGTGGGAACAATCTTCTTGTTTCTGCCTCAGCTGGTTCTAGGGAAAACAAAAGTTCTTGTAGAAAGAATTCTCATGCATATTCAAGAGGGTATCGACATAAATGAGTTGCTAGTTGTAACCTTTACAGAACTTGCAGCAAAAGAAATGAAGGAGCGTCTTCGTTCTAAACTAGAAGAAGCGATTGAAAAATCAACGGATGAAGTCCTTCAGCAACGTTTCGCTAAACAATTACAACTGATTCCGTCTGCTATGATTTCAACGATTCATAGTTTCTGTATGAAAGTGATTCGTCGTTATTTCTATTTAGCAGGGATTGACCCCGTATTTTCGATGATGGATGAAATTGAAGGACAACTTCTGCAAGAAAAAGTCTGGAGAGCGTTGGAAGAAGAGATTCTTGAACAACCAGAATATGAAGAAGTATTTGCAACGTTCTCAAGCGACCGTTCAGACGATGGTATCACCAATACTGTTTACCGTCTATATCAATATTCTCGTTCTAAAAGAGAACCTAAAACATGGATATCTCATTTTAACGCAGAACTATGCTGTAGGAACTGATTATGCTTCAACACCTTTCGTAAAAACGTATGTGAAACCAGCATTAATCGAAGAGTTAAGCTACCTAGTTACTCAATATGATCAACTTCTTAAAGAAATTGAACTGCTTGGAGCACCTAAGCATCAAGCAGTTCTAGAAGATGATTTAGGTTTTGTTAAAGCTGTTCTGGTGCATATCCAAGAGGAGTCTTACGTTTTCGCGTATCAAACATTTGCAGACAGAAAATTCAAAGAAATTGGTCCACAGCTAAAGTGGATGAATCGGTTAAAGATAACCTTGACGATATTAAAGCAATCCGTGAAGGGCTAAAAAAAGACTTCCAAAAAATCAAAGAAGATTATTTTTCTATTTCACCCGAAGTTCAGTTGCAACAAATGACGAAAGTGAATCGAATTCTATCGAAGCTATCAGATGTTGCAGTGATGTTCTATGACCGTTTCCAGAATGAAAAACATCAGTTAAATAAGATCGATTTCTCAGATTTAGAACATGACACTTTGAGAATTCTGACGAAATTAGATCAAAATGGACAAAAGATTGCTTCAGAATACTATCAAAATCACTTTAAAGAAGTCATGGTAGATGAGTATCAAGACGTTAACCGTGTCCAAGAAGCGATTTTAGAGCTCGTAAGTAAGTCCGATAACCGTTTTATGGTAGGTGACGTGAAACAATCTATCTACGGCTTCCGACTAGCAGACCCGTCTCTTTTCCGAGAAAAATACGAAGCATATGCAGAAGGAAAGAGTGGAGAGAGAATCGTCCTAGCAGAGAATTTCCGTTCTAGAGATGAAGTTCTTTCCTTTACGAATAAGATATTCCAACAAATTATGAATAAAGAGTTGGGACAAGTAGAATATGACGATGTCGCTGCATTAAAAACAGGGAATCTTTCATATTCTCAAGATGATGATAAATCGAGTGAAATTATTTTAATTGAAGATGTGGATTTAGATGAAAGCACGGACGATTTAGAAGATGCTGAAGGGTTCGAAAAGGTAGAAAATGAGATTCATTATGTTGCACAACGCATTCAAGAGATGATTCATACTCCTTTTGAAGTGATGAATGATAAAGCGGATGCCAAACGTCCGGTAAATTATGGAGACTTCGCCATCCTTTCATCTACAAAGAGTAATAATGATAAAATCGAATCTATTTTTGCAGCATATGGAATTCCAGTGAACGTTCAAAAGGCGCAATCGTACTTTAAACGTACTGAAATTACGACAATGGTTTCTTTACTAAAAGTGATTGATAATCCATTACAAGATATTCCATTAGTTGCTGTATTGCGTTCTGGACTTGTTGGATTAGACGAAATCGCATTAGCTCATATTCGTACAACATCCAAAAATACAAGTTACTATGAAGCTGTTTGTCAATTTATTTCTGATTTTAAACTCAAGGACGTAGACTATTATGATTCTAAGCAACAATTAGCGCTTAAAGAACGTCTTGAAGGCTTTTTAACATTATTAAATAAATGGAGAGACACCGCAAATAACGAATCTATCGCTCAGTTGATCTGGAAAATTTATATGGATACGCATTATTTGGAATATGTCCATGGGCAATCAAACGGTGAGCAAAGAGCTGTAAACTTGCATGCATTATATGAACATGCCCATCAATACGAATCAAGTAGCTTTAAAGGAGTTCGTAACTTTATTCGTTTCATTGAAGCTCTGCAAAAGAAAGAAAAAGACTTAGATGAAGCGCCAATAGCAACGGATTCAAATGCTGTGCAAGTGATGACGATTCACGCAAGTAAAGGGTTGGAATTCCCAGTCGTATTCTTAATCGATACCAATCGTAAATTTCAATATGCAAGACTTTTAAAAGCGTCTATCATGTGCTCTGATGAGATTGGTGTAGGTACAAATTACTTTGATTTAAGCACACGCATTACGTATCCAACCGTTCAAGCTGTGGCTACAAGGAATTTCGAGAAGAAAAAATTATTATCTGAAGAAATGCGTAAATTATACGTAGCAATGACGCGTGCACGTGAAAAACTAATTATTGTAGGTACCCTTAAAAACTACGAATCATTTAAGAAGAAATATGCCTTTTTAACGAATGAATCTAGTGAAGTTTTACCGTATCAAGCACGATTCAAAAGCAGTACATTCCTTAATTGGATGCTACTGAGTGCGATTCACGAACAATACAAGATTAGTCCTGAAATTGTTGCTAAGGCAGATATTGTATCTAATAGCAAACACTATATCCATGAAATCAGTGATGAGGAAGTCTTCCAAGAAGATTGGCATGAATATTATAATGAAGCCTATTCTCCGATTGAATTGAAGGCTCGAGTTCAAAGTATGCTAAAAACCATTCAACAAGATTACCAGTTTGACGTTGAAAGCAAGACAACAAGCTATCAAAGTGTGTCTGAATTAAAACGTGTACTTGAAGATCCAATCATCGAAGAATTATCGCATAATAGCTTGATAGAAGAGGGGAGAAGAGCCATTTATCTCTCTCCTACATTGGAACAACCACGCTTTATGGAAACTAGTTCAACAACTGTTTACTGGAGCTCAAAGAGGTAGCGCTCTTCACCTATTAATGCAGAAAGTTGACTTTACAAGTACCATTACAATAGATTCCTTAGAACAATTACTCAGAAGTTTGGTTGAATCGAATGAAATTACCCCAGAAGTTGCTGCAAAAGTTCCAGTGACACAAGCGTTCGAATTCTTACAATCAACATTTGGGCAATGGATTGTGCAAAATTCACATGCATTAGTCCGTGAGCAAGCATTTTCTTATGTATTAGAAGCAAACAATTTCTTTAAATCGATTCAAACAGATGATTTAATGATGATTCACGGGATTATCGATGGATATGTCGAGTTAGACGATGAGATTGTTGTATTTGACTATAAGACCGATTATGTCGTAGATTCTATAGAAGGAATTCAAAGCATCGTCCGTAAATATAAGGACCAATTGAAATATATACGCAGATGCATTAAGCATTAGTTGTAACAAAAAGTTACAAAAAAAGTTCTATGTTTATTATCAATCAATAAGAATATAGATATCGATACATTAAAAAGCTATATAACGATTATGCGCTCAGTGTTTCTTATAAATGCTGGGCGTATTTTTGATTTGATGATGGAGGATATAGTAATTTTTCTGACTATATAACTTAGTATAATATATATTATGTAAACCTGAATATGTATGTAAAATAGAAAAAGAAACATCATTGCATTTTAACGCACCTCAACGTATACTATTAAAGTAATTAATTATTAGGATGGTCTCTCATGCAATATAATCAAGACAGCAAGTTTTTGGCATTTTGCTACATTAGTTGCTGATTTTATTTTATTAAATCTATTATTTATCGTTCTATGTATACCTGTTGTTACGATTGGTCCAGCAATTTCTGCCTTAATTCATACAACACTTAAGCTTTCTGAGGATGAAAATCGTACACTGATAAAGCCGTTTTGGAATGAATTTAAGCGTGATATCACTAAAAAGATACTTTTATGGATCGTGTATTTAATTCTAATTGCTGCTATGGTTTATATGGCTCAATTCTACTGGAATTTTGCGAATAATAACGTTGATTTATTGAGAATTATCGGTTTTATGTTATTTGTCTTATCAGTGTTGATTTTAGTTGTAACTATTGTAGCTTCAATTATTGGTCTTGCAATGACGACAAGGTATTTCAGTCCGATTAAACGATTAGTAAAGAATAGTTACTTATTAATTATTGTATTGCCGATTCAGGCTTTTTATTATGGCTGCAGTTTTTAGTAGCTTCAACCTTATTCTTTATCTATCAAACGGTGCCTGTCTTATCATTTTTTTCCTTGTAATTGGTTTTGCTGCTTTTAGCTTATAGCTTTTGCACCTTTAGTTCGTAATTTTTTTCACAAAAGTAAAATAGATATCATTATAAAGAAAACGACCTACAGAAATGCTCTGTAAGTCGTTTTTTGTTGTTTATTTGATGAAATTTAACCGCGTGCTAAACGTGTACGAATTTTAGTAGATACAAATTCAATGAATAATACTAAAATGATTAATCCGCAAAGAATTGCCCCTACTTCATTCCATTTATAAGCGCTCATCGCAAACATTAAAGGAGAACCGATACCACCGGCACCTACCATCCCTAAAACTGTCGCATCTCTTAAGTTCATATCAAAACGATAAATAACCGTTGAAATGAAAGACGGAATTAATTGAGGCAAAATGCCAAATCGAATTTTTTGGTACAAATTACATCCGCTAGCATCTAATGACTCTAAAAATCTTGTAATCTAAGTCTTCGATTGCTTCAATATACAATTTTGAAATCATCCCGATGGATGCTACAGACATTGTTAAATAGCCCTGTAAATGCTCCAGGACCTGTTACCCGGATGAACATTAATCCGTAAATTAATGTTGGAACTGTTCGGATTGCCATAATTAAAGTACGGAAAACTAATGCTACGGGTTTTGGAACGATATTTGTTGAAGACAAGAAAGCAAATGGAATTGCTAGAATTGATCCTACTAAAGTTCCAAGAAACGCAATACAGATGGTTTCTAACAGAAGATACGCTACACCTTTGTTGGAAGTGTCAAATAAGAGTGTTGTATCCGGAGAAAAAAATCCCTTTAATAATGTTCTTTGAGATTTCAGCGCCATTCTCAGGAATTTTACTTAATTCAATAGTTGTACCCGACCATGCAACAAGCGTTACAAGAATTAAAACAACCATTAATTTTACAATCCAAGTACGAGGAGCTTTTTGATATTGATTTAAAACAGCTTCATTCATTTAAGTCCCCTCCTACGCTAATTTAGTACGTAAATAATAACTAACGCTTTCGATTATGACTACAGTTAAGAATAGAATCACTAAAATCATCCCGACGTTGCTATATTCACGCCAACCCTAAGTTTTCATTTAAAATAATACCGATACCACCAGCACCTACATAACCAAGAATAGAAGCGTATCTCACATTCCCTTCAAAACAATATAAAGAAGAAGCTAAATAACCTGGTAAGATTTGCGGAATGATAGCACTTGAGAAGGCTTTTCCTTTAGTAGCACCCAAAGCTTCAGCAGCTTCGAAAGCTCCCATATCAACCGTTTCGATTTGCTCGTATAGTTGTTTTTCCACAATAAGCGAATGTATAGGTTGCAATCGCAAACGTACCTGCAGAGTGTTCCTAAACCGAATATATATGTAGCAATTAATGCGGTTACTAGTGTTGGTAATGTACGAACAACACTTAAAAATAAACGGCTTAAACTAATCACAAACTTATTTTTTACAATGTTGCTAGATGCAATAATCGCAAAAGGAATTACTAAAATCGACCCTAATAAAGACCCCAATAAGGACATTTTAATCGTATCGATTAATGGCGACCAAATTGAACTAGAGTATTCCCAGTTTGGTGGGAACATTCTACCAATCATTACAAAGAATTGTCCACCACGTTGCATAAGTGTTTTTAAGTTAAATCCCGTTACTTTTACCAGCGTAATACATTGCCACAAGAAGCAGAAATCGTAATAATAATCGCTTTCGAGCGTGGTTCTCTTACGGTAGTTCCGTTTTCTAGTGTATATTCTTTTGGTGCGAAGAGTTTACTTAGCTTCATTCAACCCCTCCACCTTTCCTTTGTAGATTAAATCTAAAACTTCAGGAGTCACTTCAGAACTTGGACCATCATACACAATTTCGCCATCTCTAATTCCTAAGATACGATCAGCATACTCAAGCGCTAACTCTACATGGTGAATGTTTAAAAGAATAGAAATATTCATGTCTTTGTTAATACGTTTGAAGTCTTCCATCACTCGTTTTGCTGTTACTGGGTCCAGTGCCGCAACTGGTTCATCCGCAAGAATAATTTCTGGATTTTGTGCTAATGTACGAGCTAAAGCCACACGTTGTTGTTGCCCACCGGATAATTGGTCCGCACGAATAAAGGCTTTATCAACAATTCCAACTTTATCTAAGGCTTCTAATGCATGTAATTTTTTTCTTTTTGGTATAAATTCCAAATAACGAACGGAAGAATGGAATATCTGGTACGATAGACGTCAATACGTTTTTAATAACCGTTGTTCTAGTTACTAAGTTAAAACGATTGGAAAATCATCCCTACTTTATTTCTGCGGAATTTACGTAAAGATTTACCTTTTAGTTTACTTACATCAGTCCCATCAACCGTTAATTTTCCTTCACTGATATCCAGCATTCTGTTAATTGTGCGAATAAGCGTAGACTTCCCAGCACCTGAAAGACCAATAATAGAAACAAACTCCCCTTGTTCAATTTCTAAGTTAATATTTTTAAGACCTTTAACCCCATTTGGATAAGTTTTTAGATACGTTTTTCGAATTTAATCATTTTTCTTGCCTCTCTCTCAAAAAAAGGGTCAGGATAAATATCCTAACCCTCATTTGATCTTTCAACTCAAATTTATTAGTTACCTGATTTTAATTTTTTTAAGTAATTTTTGTGCTTCACGTTCTTTATCGTAGTCACTAGCATTTGCTTTCTTATAGCCTTTATGAGAGTAAATTTTTGATAATTTCTTTACCTTCATCTGTTTTAGCAATATTCATCATTGCATTAGCGAACGCTTCTTTAAATGCGTCATCTACAATTGGAGAAGATTTACTTACTGAAATTGTGTCATTGTAAATATCTGGAGTTACACCGATAACGTTCGTTTCTTTGAAGATATCTTCTGAACGGCCATAATCACTTGTCCATTTTTTAGCATAATCATTACGAACGTCAGCATAACCAACCATGATATCAATTTGACCAGAAGCTAAACGTGCTGCAGAACTTGCGTAAGAGTCTGATTGAACAACATTTTGTAAGTCAGAAATACCTTTACCATACTTTTCTTGTAACCATAATGTTGGGTAGATATAACCTGATGATGATGAAGTTCCTAATACTCCCCATTTAGCAGAATTTAACTCTTCCCAAGTCAATTCTTGACCACTATTGATTTTCGCAGCTAATTCCTTCCCTTTTTCAGTAGGGCCAGCAATAACTAATCCCTTTATAGGATGTAGCTTGTTCAGTTCCACGACCTGTTTCTTTTTCCATCATTCCAATCTTTTGGATTAGTAGAGTCTTTTAATAAATTATCACGAGTAGCCGTTAATAATACATCAACTTCTTTGTCATACAAGACATAAGTCCCACCAGGTAAGAAACCAATATCCGCACTACCTGATGCTAATGCTTCACCCTACAGCGTCAAAACTTGTACCTACAGAGATATCAACATTTTTAACATCGTAGCCTTCTTTCGCTAATTCTTTCTTTAGTAGTTCTTTTTAATGGTTCTGTTGTTGTCACAATTGTTTCAGGATCACGAGATGGTACAAAAAGCAATCTTTTTCAAAGTTTCGATTGTTTTCGAAGCATTTTTGGCTTTGACTTTGATTTGTGTCTGAACCTGAATTACTAGAACATCCTGCTAATAAAGCTAATGATGATAAACCAATTGCTAATTTAGACCAAAAAGACTTTTTCATAAAAAAATATCCTCCTAAGATACGTTTTTGTTATTAGAAATTAAGAATTCCTTAACCCCTCTTACTATCTTACAAGACACATACGTAAATTACAACAGAAATATTATTAAAAATAAAGTTTTTCATACTATTTTCACAAATAATATTCAATATAAAATTTGATGAAAACGCATAACTTACGAACTATTAAAAAACGAACGTTCGTTAATTTAAGGTAAAAAAGAAACCTCCTAAATTTTAGGAAGGTTTCGATGAACTATTTATTTGGAAAATGAGATCTTAAGAATTGATTTGCAAATTTAATATCCTCTAACCAATTTTTCTTGACCTACATACCAGAATTCACCAGTGAATCGATTTACTCCGATTGATAAGAATGTATCAACCATACGTTTGAAATCGATTTGACCAGTACCAAATGGAATTTCACGGTAATGTCCAGGAATCGTTTCTTTTAAGTGAGCTGCAACAATATGCCCTCTTCCTAATTCGATATCTTCGTAGACATTTTTTGCTCCAGGTTCTAATGATGCGTTCATTAAGTTACCTGAGTCTGGATATACTTGTAAGTATGGAGATTTCACTAATTCAACGAAACGCATTGATTTCTCAACAGTGTTCATGAATGGAGTTTCCATTGTTTCAAAACCTAGAAGAATTCCCTTTTGAGAAGCCATTTCAGTAGCTTTCTTAAGGTTTTGGATGAAGTAATCAAGTGTTACTGCATCTCCTTCTTCATAGTAAACATCGTATCCAGCTAATTGGATCACTCGGACACCTAAATCATCTGCTAATTGAATTGCTTTTTCCATGATTTCTAGACTACGTGCACGAGTATCTTCGTCGTGGGAACCAAATGGATATTTACGATGGCCACTTAAGCACATTGAACGGATTGGAACTCCAGTTTCGAACATGTCGTTCACTAACTGTTGGCGTTCTTCTTTTGTCCATTCTAGACGACTTAATTTTTCATCAGTTTCATCGATACTGATTTCTAAAAAGTCAAATCCAGTTGCTTTTCACTGTTTCTAACTTTTCTCTAAAACTAAGTGTGTTTGGCATTGATTTTTCATACAAACCAAGTTCATAAAACTTTTTATTGTCCATAGTAAGCATTCGCTCCATGTTTTCTTAAATAGTGTTTATCTAAAATTGTTTGTGACATTGGCTTCATATTTGGGTTTAAAGCAAAGTTATGCCAAGCCATGTTTGCAACGTATTCTAATACAGTAATGTTGTGTACCGCATCCATTGCGTCTTTACCCCATGCAAATGGTCCATGGTTAAATACTAAAACAGCTGGAATCGCATTTGGATCTTTATCTTTGAAAGTTTCAACGATTACTTTACCTGTTTCTAACTCATAAGCACCTTTTAATTTCTGCTTCTGTCATTTCTCTAGTACAAGGGATTGTTCCATAGAAGTAGTCTCCTTGTGTTGTTCCGAATGCAGGAATTTCTTGTCCTTGTTGAGCCATTGTAGTTGCCCATAGAGAGTGAGTATGCACTACCCCATTTACATCTTTAAAATTACGGTAAATTTCTAAGTGAGTATCTAAGTCAGAAGAAGGTTTTAGAGCTCCTTCTACTTTATTACCGTCGATATCCACAATTACGATATCATCAGCAGTTAGTTTATCATAGTCAACGCCTGAAGGTTTGATTGCGATAACCCCTGCTTCACGGTCGTACTCTGAAACGTTACCCCATGTAAAAATAACTAATCCATGTTTTGGTAACTCTAAGTTTGCTTTTAATACACGTTCTTTTAATTGTTCGTATGCCATTGTAGAATCCCTTCTTATAGGCCTAAAGCTTCAGAAATTTTTTCAGTCATTTCTTTTTCAGACAATAAGTTTTGTAAGCCTACGATTTTTGTGTTTGGTAAATCTAAGCCATCAAAAACTTCTAACAAAGCTGATGAAATAACAACTAAATCATAGTTTTTTGCTGAAGATTTTGCTTCAGAAACTGCACAGTGATGAACTTCTAAAGGAATATTTAATTTTCTAAATACATTTGTTAATTTCATTTTGATAATTTGGCTTGAACCCATTCCGCTTCCACATGCTGCTAATACTTTCATAATTTACATCTCCTTATATTGCTAGAGTATCGGATAGAAAAACACTACCCGATACCCTAATTTTACTATATTCTTTTACTTATTTAAATTAGTTTTGCTTAGACTCTAAGTATGTTTCATAGTCTTCAGCAATAGTGAAGTAATGTTCTTTGTTTTTTTGCTGTATTGTAATTGAGGGATTGCTAAAAGAATAATTAACACAATTCCTAAACCAATGTATTGGAAGTTTTGCATTAAGAATCCGAATCCAACCCAAATTGTATCCCAGTCAAAGTTACCATGCCATCCACCGTATGCAGCTAAACCAAATGCCCCTGCTGCACAGCTCCACCTAATACTTGGATTAAACCTGATAAGAATGAAAGGATAGAAGCAGCACGTAAACCACCTTTATGGTTAGCGTATACTGCGAATGTAGCGTTATCGAAGAATACTGGTACGAATCCAGTGATGATTAATACTGGAGATTTGAATACGATTAATCCTAAGATTGCTACGATTTGTCCTAATACCCCGAATAAGAAACCAACTGTTACAGCGTTTGGAGAACCAAATCCGTAAACTGCAGCACAGTCAACCGCTGGCATAGAACCTGGTAATAATTTGTTAGAGATACCTTGGAACGCTTCTGATAACTCAGCAACGAATAAACGAACCCCTAATTGTAAGATTTGAACATAAACAGTGAATGTTAATGCTGTTTGTAAAATGTAGAAGAAGAAGTCGTCTGTTGCTTTTAATGTAGTCATTTTGAATTTAGAAGCAGCAACTGTTAATTCTTGTCCATTTACGCCTACTAAGTAGTCTTTACCTAATACTAATAAGATTGCACCGAAGAACACAATCATTAAGATTGATGTTGCAACGATTGATTCTTTGAAAGATTGATAAGAAACCTGGTAATTCAAGATCTTCAATCTTCTTGTCGTTTTTACCTGAGAATTTAGGAGCTAATTTGTCAACTAACCAAACCCCAAACATTTGTTGGTGACCAATTGCAAATCCGCCGCCTTCTGTTAATTCTTGAGTAGCTTCTACTGTTAAGTTTGCAGCTACTGCCCAATATACACCTAATACAATACCTAATAAGATTACAAATTGTAATTGGTTAACGTTATCACCTAAAGCTAAAGCCATTAACCAAGTTGCTGTAGCAGATTGTTGCACCATAATGTGACCCGTGATGAATACTGTACGAACTTTAGTTAATTTACGGAAGATAACTAATACTAAGTTCGTTAAGAAAGCAACTAATAATACTTGTACTGTTAAACCTGTTGCATGACCAGCTGATTTTAATGCAGCTTCTGCAGCAGCTTGACCAAAGTATGGGTCAATAACGGCAGCTTGTAATCCAAAACGATCCCCTAATGCTGCTAATACTGGACGGAAGTTTGAAACTAATCCACCAGCAGCTACGTTTAAGATCATGTAACCTACAACTGCTTTAATAAAACCTGCTAATGCATCGTACCATTTACGACCTAATAGTAAATAACCAACTAAAACGATTAAACCAACAAAGTATTGTGGTTTAGTAAAAATGTTAGCATAGAAGAATTGCCAAAAACTGAATAAAAATTCCATTATTATTCACCTATTCCTTTTAAAAATTTTTCTAAATCCTCTTTTGAGCGCGCTTCAACAAACGCATTGATAATTGATTTCATCATCTAATAATGTCACTAACTCTGATAAGTTGTTTTAAGTGTTTTTCATTATCAGTTGATGCTAAAACGAAGAATAAATGTGGTTGGTAGTCAGCACCTGGTCCAAAAGTCCACAGCTTCTTCAATGTTCATAAATGCTACAGCAGTATCATTTACCCCTTTTCCTTCTTGAGCATGAGGGATACAGATTTCTGGAGCAATTACGATGTAAGGTCCAAATTCATGAACATTACTAATAATGTAACCTGGGTATTCAGGTTCAATGATCTTTTGTTCTAATAAAGGTTGGCAAGCTTTTTTAATGGCTTCTTCCCATGATAGAGAACCTTTTTGGAACGAAAAGCGTCCATTTTCGATAATTTCTCTTAACATATGTTCCTCCTTGTGTTATTAAGAAATCGTATTCATTATTACGCTTTGGTAAAGCCTAGAGTGGGTTAGCTCTAGGCTCTCCAAAATATTTAATGACAATATTATAAGAATGATGGGAATGGTACGTCATTCTCTACAGAGAATACATCGTCAAATCCACGGTAGAAGTTAAATTCTAATTTATCTTTGTCAGTTGGGTAAGTATATTTACCACCTACTTGCCAAATGAATGGTTTGAATTTGTATTCTAAGCGATCTTTCTTGAATTTCCAGATTTCTGTAATTTCTTTTGGATCTGCTTGGAAGTTAGCCCAAATGTCATAGTGAACTGGGATAACAACTTTAGCGTTTAATGATTCAGCCATACGTAACATATCAACTGAAGTCACTTTATCAGTGATACCACGAGGGTTTTCACCGTAAGCACCTAAGCACACATCGATTTCATGTTCGTTACCATGTTTAGCAAACATGTTTGAGTAGTGAGAATCTCCTGCGTGATATAAGTTACCACCACTTGTTTTGAATAAGTAGTTAACAGCGATTTCGTCCATGTCTTGAGGCATTTTACCTTTAAGAACTTCACCGTCTTTAGCTGTAACTAAAGCTGTACGGTCAAATGCTTCTAAAGCAACGATTTCGATGTCTTTGATTTTAACTGAGTCTCCTGGGTGTACAACGATTGTACGTTCAGCAGGAACTCCCCAACCTAACCAAGTGTTTACTACTTCTTGTGGTCCTACGAATTTAGCTTCTGGACAGTTGTTAGCAACTGCTGCAGCTGTATTAATGTCTAAGTGATCTGAGTGAATATGAGTTACTACTAAAGCATCAACGTTTTTCACTTCAAATGGATCGATTACGAATGGTTGTGTACGTAAGTTTGGTTGTAAGTTTTGGCAACCACTCATACGTTGCATTTGGTGACCAGTTTTCATTTTTCCGTTACCGTGGCTACGTTTACCAGTTCCACACCATAAGTCACATAAGATGTTTGTATTTTTTTCTGATTTTAACCAGATACCTGTACATCCTAACCACCACATAGCGAAATGTTCCTGGTTTCACTTCTTCGCGTTCGATTTCTTCGTTTAACCAAGTTCCCCATTCTGGGAAAGTTGATAAAATCCAAGATTCTTTTTGTTACATCTTTGATATTTGCCATTATTATTTCCTCCTTGGGATTATCCCCAAATACGTTTGATTTCTTCTTTAAATTCACGAGCAGATTGCGCTGGATTTTCAGTAGCGTAAATTCCGCGGCCTGCGATGAATGTATAAATTGGAATTCCTTCAAACACTTTTAATGTGTCTTTTGTTAATCCGCCTGTAGCTGAAACTTTGAATCCCATGTCGATTAAACGACGGATTTTGTTTAAATCAGATTCAGTCCAAGTAGCTCCTGCAAATAGAGCATCACGGCTTTTGGTGGAAGATTGCTTGGTCAATACCAGCGTCTCTCCATTGTTGTGCTTGTTCGAAAGTCCAATCTCCGTATAATTCAACTTGTAAAGACTTCACTTCTTTGTTTGCGGCTTCCATAGTTGGAATAGTTGCACAGCAAATTACTGTCATCCAGTCTGCTCCAGCGAGGGCAACATTTTTTTAGCAACAGTTGTACCAGCGTCAGCACATTTTGTATCAGCAATGATTACTTTATCTGGGAAAAGCACTACGTAAGCATTTAATCGCTTTGTCTCCTTCGTTTAAAAAGTAAAATCGTTCCTGCTTCAATAATGTCTACTTCGTTTCCAACCGCAAGAGCATCTTTTAATGCATCTTCAATACGGTTGTGGTCTAAAGCAACTTGTAAATTAGGAATTGCCATATTGTCATTCTCCTTTTTCTGTCTTGCTTTTAAACAATCATAAAATCATAACGTCTTACGAAAATGATCATTTAAAAAGTTACGGTACCAATTCATGGTATTAGTATAGTATAAACATTTTTTTGTTACAACCGTTTACAAACAAGTAATCGAATAATCAGTTTTTATGATTGTTTGCGTTTACTTTACGAACGTTTGGAAATAAGCAATATGGTTATGTATATAGGAAGAATTCATAAAATTATATTATGAATACTACTAAAATATCTGTTTTGATCGTTTACGATTATAAAATAAAAATACCCTCTCAATAATGAGAAGGTAATAATATTACTCATTTTCAATAATGACCTCTTCAGAAGCGTCATCCTCCAGTAAATGAACATGGATAACTTCCTCTAAAGAAGTGGGTACATTTTTCCCGATAAAATCTGGACGAATTGGAAGTTCTCTATGACCTCGATCGATAAGAATTGCTAAACTGATTCGCTTAGGTCTGTCGATATCCATAATTGCATCTAAGGCAGCTCTTACGGTTCTTCCTGTAAACAAAACATCATCCACTAAGACCACTTGCTTTCGTTTGATATTAAAAGGTATAGACGTTCCATTTAATACAGGTGCCTCTTCATTCTCGATATCATGCCGATCATCTCGGTATAATGTAATATCTATTTCGCCAACTGGTACTTTAATCTTTTCTAAAGAAGAGATTTTCTCAGCGATGCGTTTTGCTAAAGTGATTCCTCTTGTTTTTAATACCAAGCATCACTAAATTCGAAACGTCTTTTGTTGCTCAATAATTTCGTATGAAATTCTGGTTAATGCTCTACTAATAGCACCTTCATCCATAATTCTGACTTGTTTCATTACTTTCACCTCTAGTCTTCAAAGTGTCCTTTATTCAATTGAATAAACTCCGCGAATTCTTTTGGTGGTTCCACTTGGAAGTTTAGCGTTTCTCCAGTTACATGGGTGAGTGAAGCTAAGTGTTCTTGCGTGTAGAAATTGACCAAATTCTGTTGCTTTTTTCCCTTTTGGATGATACAACGGGATCATTTACAATCGGATGTTTAATAAATTCCATATGGGCTCTGATTTGATGAGTTCGTCCAGTTTCTAGGCGACAAGATACGAGTGAATAGTCTGAAAAAGAATCTAAAACTTCGAAAATGCGTAATAGCATTCTTTCCCCCTTTTTCCACGACTCTTTTTAAAGCGATTCGTTTGATGACGAGATAAAGGTGCATCAACAACACCCGTTTCGTGTGCAAAGTGCCCATCTACAATGGCAATATACTCACGGTTCATCTTATTTTCAGCAATCTGCTCAGCCAATTTTTGGTGCACATCATTATTTTTAGCAATGACTAATAAGCCACTTGTATCTTTATCAATGCGATGGACTAATCCTGGACGATAGATTTCTTCGCTCGTGCTATCTGATAAGCTATTTGAATGATATAACAATGCGTTTACTAACGTACCACTATAATGTCCTTTAGACGGATGAACAACCATACCACTTGGTTTATTGACTACAATTAATGAGTCATCTTCAAAAACGATATCTAGTGGAATATTCTCTGGTTGAATCGTAATAACTTTCTTCCTCTTTCTGAAGAATTGTAACTTCATCCCCAGACTGTGCTTTATAATTTGATTTTACGACTTCTCCATTAACTGAAATAAGTCCCAGCTTTTAGCCAACTTTGAATGGTAGTTCTACTTAGACCAAGCTCGACAGTTAACACTTTGTCTAATCGTTCAGTCTTTTCTAATTCAAGTTTTAATTTTTTAAATACTGATGTCATAGTGCTCTCCTATTTTGATTGTTCCTTAAAAATAACATAATAGAAATAAGAAGATTACTCCGAAGGTTAAACAAATGTCTGCAACATTAAAGATTGGAAAATCGATAAATTCAAACTTAAACATATCGACAACATACCCTAATCGGATACGATCGATAAAGTTTCCTACAGCCCCAGCTAAAAATGAAAGAGTAAGCTGTTAATAACCATTTTGGATTTTTCCTTTTTCTTTAAACATCAAATATAAAAAGTGTTCCAACTGCTACTGCAGTGATTGCATAAAAGAAAAACCATCTTCCCTTCGAACATTCCCCAAGCTGCTCCAGTATTTCGAACGTATAATAAGCTCACAATTCCATTAATAAACTGCATTCCATCATGCAAGTTAAAGTTGTTTACAATCCATAATTTTCACTAGTTGATCTGCAATAATTAGTACAGCGCTTAATATTAAATATAAAAACATATCGACTCTCCATTTCTTTTCAATAATAGTATTGTACAAAGAAGTCAAAGGTTTAGTCAACGAACTGAAAATGATGTTAAATTGAAATACTTTTTCCACTCAAGGGTAAAAACGGGTAAAATTTAACTGAAAAATGGGGATAAAGTCCTAAAAATCAGTCAAAAGATTGAAAAACAACAAAAATACACGTATAATATCAACAAGAAAAACGCATTACTGTTAAAGGAGTGTAATATGAAAAAAATCGCAGCCAAGGTATTCTTGATTAGCGCTGGTTTCTTATTTTTAGGAGCTTGCGGTAATACAAAGAAAAGTGCCGAATCTACTGTTCAAGAAGTACAAGATACCTTACCTGTTGTCGTTCAACAATTAAATGACATTCAAGCGTTAGAAAATTCATTACAATCTGATTGGGAAGCGGATATCCATGAAGATTACACGATGACGTCTTACGCTAAGAAAACGGGTAAAGTATTCTCCAACATTCAAGAACGTCAGCAATTGTTGAAGTCTATGCAAAAATCGCTCAAAGTATTATCAGATGATGCGACTAGACTAAGTAACTTGAAGGATAAAAATCTTCCATCTGCAGAAATTCAAATTGTAGTTTCTAATCTGCAATCAATTGTTTCTCAATTAAAGAACTACTCCGAAATGTCTCAAAAACAATTGAAAAAGAAGCTGAGTTTTTCGTTAGCATATCAGGTGGAAAAACAAACAAGCGATGAATTAAAAGCGCTCATTATTGAAGTAAATAATTCTGCTAACGAGCGTCAACAAATTATTGAAGCAATAAATTCTCCAATCAGTGAGCTAGATAGACCAATTCGCATTCTAAAAGCTCGCTTGGCAAATAGCGGAAAGGGTGAGTAATGATGTTGAAGAAAAAATCTTTAGTAACGAGTATGCTTACTGTTGCGTCTGTTAGTTCCCTACTCGCTTTCCACTCTGTGGCAAATGCGCAAGATACTGCTGATAGTAAGTTGAATGTAAGAACGAATAGTTTACTCCGAGTTCCAGCGAATATACCACAGGAACATATTTATGATTCAGGCATTTCTATTCCATATCCTGAAGACGGAGTTAAGGGGGTTTATTTACAGGCGTTTCGTGCCAAAGGACAAGACTTGGAAAATATGATTCAGTTCGTTAAGTATACTCCCATTAACTCTCTTGTAATTGATGTCCGTGATGGATATGGACAAATTACAATGCCTCTGGAGACTGATAATCAACAAGTGAAGAAGCATACTGTCAATGAAGTACCAGATACTACTGCTCTTCTTAAGCGACTCGAAAAGGAACAAATTTATCCAATTGCTCGTATTGTATGTTTTGGAGACCGATTTGTTCCAAAAGAGAATCCAGAACGTTCCTTTAGAAATGCTTTAGGCCAGCTATGGTATACAGATGACGGAGAAACGTTCCTGAATCCTTTTCTTAAAGAAAACTGGGAATACGTTGCAGAAATTGCAATTGGTGCTGCTAAAGCGGGATTTAAAGATATTCAATTAGATTACGTTCGTTTCCCACTGGGGTTCGAAACTGTTTCGGAAGACTTAGTCTATGATAAAGGCGATTATGCTCATATTAAAGATGATGATGAAGCCCGTATTGCTGCGATTACAGACTTTGTTGCATTTATTCGAGAAAAACTTCAACCGTATGGTGTACATCTTTCAGCTGACATCTTAGCACACGCGATTACTGAATCAAAAATTGGTGGTATTGGACAAAAATTTGTCAATATTGCTGATAAAGTAGATGTCATCTCTCCTATGATTTTTCCAAGCCATTGGGTGAATTATGCTTTAGATGTAAAGGATCCTGATAAAAACCCATATGAAATCGTTAAACGCTATATGGTAATTGAAAAAGGGTATATAAAAACATTAAACCCTTCCCCAATCTCAAGGCCTTGGATTCAAGCGTTCACTGCAGATTTTCTTGGTGAAGGAAATTATCAACTCTACACCGCGGATATTATCAGCAAGGAAATTCAAGCGCTAAAAGAAGCTGGCGTAACGGAATACCTACTTTGGAACGCTGCTTCTCAGTATTCATCAGAAATAAACTTCTAAACCAAAAGGACTTCCATTAGTATGGAAGTCCTTTTCTTTATAATCTCTATTGTTCTTTCAATGAACTGTAGTCAAAGTTTGCCAATACAGCTTTTACTTCCTGGTCGTTATCCCCTAGAAGCATTGAACCATTACTTGTACGATCTACAAGTGTTAAGTCCATTGGTCTAACCACTTTTGTTTCGCCGTTTCCAGCAATGATTGTGTATTCACTGTTTGAAGTGATTTCTCCATCTAAGAATACGACACGATGAGGTTTTGTTTTCAATTCACGTAAAACCATAAGTCCACGTTTTGCACGTGTAAGCATCGAAATTTCTAATACATTGAATCGTTTTACAGCCCCACGCTGTGTTGTAAGGAATGCAGAAACAACTTTATGTTCTAATGAATAAACCATCGCTCCAGCAACAAAATCTTCTTTACGAAGGTTGATTGCTTTCACACCGCTGGCTACAGTACCAACTACTGGAATTTCGCTTAATTCATAACGTAAACCAAATCCACAGTGCGTCACGATAAATACTTCTAAACTTTCTGGATTTGTGACAACCACTTTGACTACTTCATCCGTTGTAGTCTTCAATTTCATCGCATTACTTGTACGAGTCTTGTATCCTCGGTACGTTGTAAACTCATTGAATAATGTTTGTTTCACTAAGCCCTCTTTTGTAAAGAAGACAACCGTCCAATCTTTATAAGAGCTCATCACTATCTTTAGCTTTAATGAATCCAGTTAGAATGACTTCGTTGCTACCCAAAGAAATGGATTGACTTAAATGGTTTCCCACGTCTTTCCATTTCGCTTCCGGAATTTCATGCACTGGTAAGTGTAAGTAATTTCCTTTTGAAGTAAATAGAATTAAATTATCTAATGTGGAAGCTTTTTGGCAAAGAATCACTTCATCCCCTTCACGCATTCCATTTTCTTCTGGAGCGCTTGAAGCAAATGAACGTGGGCTAACACGTTTGTAGTATCCTTGTTTTGTAGCAACCACATATACTTCTTCTTCAGCGACTAACACTTCAGTTTCAATCTTAATCTCTTCAATTTCAGCTTGAATTTGCGTTAAACGAGGAGTTGCATACTTCTTCTTCAAATCACGTAGTTCACTCTTCATGACTTGAAGAAGTGTTTTTTCAGATTTTAAGATACTTAAGAAAGTTGCAATTTGCTCATTTAAATCAAGCTTCTCATTTTGAAGAATTGTAATATCCGTATTTGTTAAACGATACAATTGTAAGCTTACAATTGCTTCTGCTTGAATCATTGTGAAGTCGTATGTTTCCACTAAACGTTCTTTAGCATGTTTCTTATCTTTACTGTTACGAATTAATGCGATGACTTCATCTAAAATCGATAAAGCCTTCATCAAACCATCAACGATATGAAGACGATCTTGAGCTTTCTTCAAATCATACTGTGTACGTCTTGTAATCACTTCTTTTTGGAAGTTGATATACGAAGTTAGAATTGTTTTTAAACCAACTTGTACAGGTCGGCGTTCATCGATAGCGACCATATTGAAGTTATAGTTCACTTGTAAATCTGTATTCTTCAATAAGTAGTTTAAGATTCCCTCAGCATTGGCTTCTTTCTTCAATTCAACAACGATTTGAAGCCCTGTACGGTCTGATTCGTCCCTTACTTCAGCAATCCCGTCAATCTTCTTATTCAAGCGAATTTCATCAATCTTCTTCACTAATAAAGCTTTGTTTACTTTCATAAGGAATCTCTGAAATAATGATTTGCGATTTTCCACCTTTAATCGGTTCGATTTTCGTTTTCGAACGAATCACTACTTTACCGCGTCCGGTTTCATACGCTTGTTCCAATTCCTCAAGACCCTGAATAATTCCTCCTGTAGGGAAATCAGGACCTTTCACAAATTGCATTAATTCTTTCACAGTCGCTTTAGGATGGTCAATTGCATGAATGGTTGCATCAATCACTTCTCCTAAGTTATGAGTTGGAATTTCTGTAGCGTAACCAGCCGAAATCCCAGTAGCTCCATTTACAAGAAGGTTTGGATAACGAGCAGGAAGTACAGTTGGTTCTTCTTCGGTATCATCGAAGTTAAGAACAAATTCAACGGTTTGCTTATCTAAATCACGGAGTAATTCTTCAGAAATTTTAGACAGACGAGCTTCCGTATAACGCATCGCAGCAGCTGGGTCTCCGTCCATACTACCGTTATTCCCGTGCATTTCAATTAATACATCACGAAGCTTCCAATCTTGACTCATACGAACCATTGCTTCATAAACTGAAAAGTCACCGTGTGGGTGGAAATTACCGATTACGTTACCGACAGTCTTAGCTGATTTACGGAATTGTTTATCGCTTGTGTTTCCATCAATAGACATCGCATATAAAATACGACGTTGTACTGGTTTCAAACCATCACGGATATCAGGAAGAGCACGGTCTTGGATAATGTATTTTGAATAACGTCCAAATCGGTCGCCCATTACATCTTCCAGATTCAATTCTTGAATATCTTGAATTTGACTCATACTATTCCTCCTCTCCTAGTAACGACAATTGTTCTACATGATCAATTGTTGCTTCTTTTTTCTTAACTGATGGTTTCTTTTCTTCTTTTTTCGGACTAGCGGTTGTGCTAATGGCATTTACGTCTGATTCTAAAATACTCTTATCTTCTTCTAGACCAAACTCAACATGACGTTCAATCCACTTACGACGAGGTTCTACTTTGTTCCCCATCAATGTACTTACACGACGTTCTGCTTGTGCTTTATCGTCAATTACTACACGAATTAACGTTCTAGTCTCTGGATTCATGGTCGTATCCCATAATTGGTCAGCGTTCATTTCCCCAAGACCTTTATAGCGTTGTAATAAGTAACCTTTTCCGACTAATTTAGTCTTCTCATCAAGTTCTTTTTCTGTCCACGCATACTCAACGACTTGTTTCTTACCTGTCCCTTTAGAAATCTTATATAAAGGTGGTAATGCAAGATATACTTTCCCTGCTTCAATCAATGGTTTCATATAACGATAGAAGAATGTTAACAGCAAGACTTGAATGTGAGCCCCATCGGTATCCGCATCGGTCATAATGACAATCTTGTCATAGTTACAATCTTCAATCTTGAAGTCACTACCAACACCAGCACCAATGGTATAAATAATCGTATTGATTTCTTCGTTCTTCAGAATATCAGAAATCGATGCTTTTTCTGTATTGATTACTTTACCACGTAATGGAAGAATCGCTTGGAACTTACGGTCACGACCTTGTTTAGCAGAACCACCAGCAGAGTCCCCCTCTACTAAGTAAAGTTCATTCTTCTTAGGGTTTTTACTTTGAGCAGGCGTTAATTTACCAGAAAGAAGTGTTTCTTTCTTCTTGCCCTTCTTACCATTACGGCTCTCTTCACGGGCTTTACGACTCGCCTCACGCGCTTCACGAGCTTTAATCGCTTTACGGATTAATTCTTGCGCAATTTCCCCATTCTCCGTTAAGAAGAAACCTAATTGTTCAGAAATTGTATTATCCACAATTCCACGTGCAGCAGGTGTACCCTAATTTATCTTTCGTTTGTCCTTCAAATTGAAGAATCTCTTCAGGAATACGAAGCGAAATAATCGCAGTTAATCCTTCACGAACATCGCTACCTTCTAAGTTTTTTGTCTTTCTCTTTTTAAAAGACCAACTTTTACGTGCATATTCGTTGAAACGCTTTTTGTTAAGGCACTCTTCATTCCCACTTCATGAGTACCACCGTCTTTTTGTACGAACGTTATTTACAAAAGATAAAATCGTTTCTGAATAGCCATCGTTATATTGGAATGCAAATTCGGTTTCAACACCATCCACTGTACTATCAAAATCAACTACTGGAGATAATGTATCTTTTTCTTCATTTTAAATATTGGATGAAAATCGCGAATTCCTTCTTCATAATGGAACGTTTCTGATTCTCCAGTACGCTCATCTGTTAAAACAATTGTAAGTCCTTTTAATAAGAACGCTGATTCTCTTAAACGTTCTGCTAATGTCTCATAAGACCAATTCGTTGTTGAAAAAGTCTTATCACTTGGAAGGAATGTAACTGTAGTTCCAGAACCACGACGGCTTGTTTTTTCTTTTTTAACAGTTCCGACTGGTTCACCACCATTTTTAAACGATTGTTTGTATAATGTTCCATCTCGCAAAACTTCTACGGTTAACCAATCTGATAACGCATTAACAACAGATGCCCCAACACCGTGAAGACCACCTGATGTCTTATATCCACCTTGACCGAATTTACCGCCAGCATGTAATACAGTAAAGATAACTTGAATAGTTGGGATCCCAGAAGCATGCTTACCCGTTGGCATTCCACGACCATTATCTTTTACTGAAAGTGATTGATCTTTATGAATTGTTACTTCAATTTTTGTAGCGTAACCTGATAATGCCTCATCGACCGCATTATCAACAATTTCATACGCTAAGTGATGAAGTCCACGATGATCAGTTGATCCAATATACATCCCTGGACGTTTACGAACAGCTTCAAGACCTTCTAAAACTTGAATCGCATCATCATTATACTGATTCGTCACTTTGCTCATTTAATACTCTCCTTTTTTCATCATCTTATCTATAATACTTGTTTTTAAATATTTTCATAAAGATTTCCCCTCATAAATAGCGTTATAATAACATTTCTTATTAGAATTGTAAGTTAAAATGTTTTTGTGTTAAACTGTTTCTAGACTGTTTTTAAAAGGAGAAGTCAAACAAATGTCATTTACATTTATAATTGGTGCCATAGTGGCATACTTACTTGGTTCGATTCCATCTGGATTATGGGTTGGGACAGTATTTCTTTAAAAAAGATATTCGCCAATATGGAAGTGGAAATTTAGGATCAACAAATGCGTTTCGAGTTTTAGGAAAAAAAGCGGGTTCCTTAGTATTATTCTGTGATATCTTTAAAAGGATTCTTAGCGATGATTCTTGCTTTAACTATATTTAAGCAACCTGATATTTCTCCATTATGGATTGCCTCATTTGCAGTTATTGGTCATACTTTTCCCCATTTTTGCTTCATTCAAAGGAGGAAAAGCGGTTGCTACTTTTGCTGGAATGATTTTAGCTTACCAACCATTATTACTTTTATATGGACTTATTATTTTCTTAGTACTCCTTGCAATTACCCGAATGGTTAGCCTTACTGCTATGGTTACTATCACTTTGGGAGTATTCCTTTCGTTACTATTCAATGATTGGACTCTAACGCTTTTTGCATTTGCGATAGATATATTTATCATTTATCGACATCGTTCTAATATCCAAAGAATTTTAAACGGAACAGAAAATAAAGTTCCAATGCCTTGGGAACAAAAAAATAAAGACACTAAGTAAGCACTTAGTGTCTTTTTCTTTACTCGAAAATAAAACTGTGCTGTAGATTGATAAGGTGTCATATTTGTGATTCGCAAGACATTCTTTTTTTCTTCTAAATTTTGCGTAAAATCATTCGCTAAGTCTGGATATCCCATCCCAAGGTTCAAAGCAAAAAAAAGGAGAATCATCAGGCATAGTCCATACTCCTAACGCACCAATCCCATTTAAAAGTACAGTTACGCTTCTATTCCCTTTTGGAGAATACAACTTTCCTTTAAAATGAGGAATTTGATTTAAATAACAATACATCATTTGTAAATAAATCATGATGCAATGCAAAAGTCTCCTTTCGGTATAAGAACTCCCCTCTAAAGATGCTAGATAAAGGAATTTCTAACTCAATTTTATGAAATCGAGACCTTTCACTCTCTAATTGAATATCGATAATCTTCAAAAAGTACAGACCTTTCTTCAAGAGGTACTGCAAATGCTGGATGACCACCAATGGCAAAAATACAACTCTGGACTTGTCGTTGATACGCTATAAGTCATCTTTAATTGACGATTATTCTCTAAAGAATATTGAAGTCTTAATTCAAACTCAAATGGATATTCCTCTTCAATCATTTTTGTCTGTTAACAAGAATGGCATAAAAGTCTTTCTCCTTGTCCTTCTAATTGAAAAGCATAATCTCTAGCAAAATCCATGTTTTTCTAGCAGCGATAAGTCTTTCCTTCATATACAAACGAATTTTCTCTTATCGCTCCAATATTTGGGAAAAAAGAAATCGGGAGATTGCTTTATTCAATGAATCCCATCTGGTTGATACATGTATTCCGTATCTGTTTCTTTTTGAAACAACAAGTGAGTTCAGCTCCAAAATAGCTTTAATCTACTTTTTAAAATACTCATTTTTCAATAAAGATTTTTTCCATAATCATCGCCTCTGATTTACGCATGTTTTTAATTCTGACAATAGTGAAGACTTAATATTTTTCATTTCTTAATTTTTAATATATGTCCCTTTTTGTTCCCTAAACTTCTGCTTTCGATAATACCAGCTGATTCAAGCTTTACGGATAGCATTTCACAATTACTGTACGAGTAATATGGTATTCTTGAGCGATTTTTAAGAGCAGTGAATCTTAAATCCATTCCATCAAACAGACCTACAATCACTTTAATAGCTTCTAATTCACTATAAGATAATGAGTTGAGAGCAAAGTGGACATTTTTGTTGTTCACGTTTTTCTTGCTCAATCTTGCGTGTATACCAATGAAGCATTTCTGTCCCGATTACTGTTGCTGCATGTTCAGCTAAGATTAAATCATCTGTTGAGAAAGGTTGCCCTCTTTCCCCATCACTACAAATCCCAGTTGCTTACCAGAAGCGTAGATTGGAATTACCGTTGTCATTGCTTCTTGGAAGTTATCGTGTAATTCAACCGGGAAAAATCGTTAAATCATCGGTCACTGGAATATTTTTCCTTTGTGAATTTTTAAAGGTCGTCAATTCTTTCATATAGAAAGTCTGGAAATTGACGACTATCTTTATATTCTTTCATACGATCGTTATTCACTTGGAACTCATCATGAATCCCAAGCATTCTTCCCATCGATTGAAGCAATATATAAATCGACTTTTAATAAAGATCCCTAAGATTTCAGTCAACTTTATTAAATGGTAAGTCAGCGGTTTCTAGAGTCTCTCCACATGTTGTCGTATTGCACAATCTCGTTTATTTTTCCGTAAATCAGCTAATATTGTACGCATGAGTGTATTCTCCTTTTTTTATAAAAATGTATTTCGTTAAATCTTGATCCTCACGAATCGCATTTAGTTTACTTTCAACATATTGTTCTGTAATTTGAATGCTTCCCATTTGCATAGATGGCGCTTCAAATAACAATTCTTCGAAATACTGTTTCTAAAAATCAGTATGAAGACGACGAGCACCGATATTTTTCCATTGTGCTGTTCACTTCAAAAAGCAATTTCAGCCAGTTTTGAGACAGCTTCTTTTGTAAAGATGACTTCTACATTTTCTGTTGCTAGTAAGGCTTTATATTGTTTTAATAATGCATTCTTAGGTTCCGTTAGAATGCGTTCGAAAAGTCTTCTTTTAGATAAATCTTGTAATTCAACACGAATTGGGAAACGACCTTGTAATTCGGGCATTAAATCACTTGGTTTAGCGACATGGAAGGCACCAGATGCGATAAACAAGATATGGTCTGTGTTAATCACACCGTACTTTCGTATTCACTTGGCTTCCTTCAACAATTGGTAAGATGTCTCGTTTGAACCCCTTCGCGAGAAACCTCACTACCGTTATGGCCTTTTGCTGCAATCTTATCAATCTCATCGATAAAGATAATTCCAGAAGTTTCAGCAAGTTTCAACGCTTCTGCATGCATATCTTCTTGATTAATTAAGTTGTTAGCTTCTTCCTCTGTTAATAGTTCTAACGCTTCTTTTCACCGTAACAGTACGGCTAATTTTTCTTCTTCGGTGTCATTTGGTCAAGAACAGATTGAATTTGCATCATTTGTTCCATTTTGATTTCCAGAACCAGCCATACGCATTGGTTTCTCTGTTAATTCAATCGTCACTTCTTTAGAATCAAGTAGGCCGTTTCTTAATTGTTGCTCAATATCACGTCGTTTTTGAGCAATCTCTTCAGTGACTTCTTCTTTCATCTCAGGTTCAATACCAGGATTTTGGATTCCCATTTGTTGGAACATACTAAAAGAGTGAATCTTGTTGCGGATTTGATACTTTCTTCATGATTCCTGGTTTTTAAAATCTTCGCTAAAGTTTTCTTAACGGCTTTATCAAACGCTTGAGGTTTCACTTCTTCTTGTTTTAATTTTGTAACAATTTGAATCGCATTTTCTACTAAATCACGAACCATCGATTCTACATCACGTCCAACATAACCCACTTCAGTAAATTTAGTGGCTTCCACTTTTGCAAATGGTGCATCGACTAATTTAGCAAGACGACGAGCTAATTCCGTTTTACCAACCCCGGTAGGTCCAATCATTAATAAATTTTTTGGAGTCACTTCTTTTTTCATTTCTTCGTCTAATAATAAACGACGGTAGCGATTTCGAAGAGCCACCGCTAAAGCACGTTTAGCGTCATGTTGACCAACGATGAATTGATCTAATTCAGACACTACTTCTCTAGGTGTTTTACTAATATTTGCTTGCATACATCCACTTCCTTACGCTAACGTTTCAGTAATGATATTATCGTTTGTAAAAATATCAATCTCTGAAGCGATTTTTAAACTTTCACTAGCAATATCTTCTGCTGTTAAACTCGAATCTCCAAATCTTAGGAGACCTCTTGCAGCTGATAAAGCATAGTTGCCACCAGAACCGATTGTTAGAATGCCATCATCTGGTTCAATGACTTCGCCTGTTCCCTGAAACAAGTAGCACTTGTTCTTTATTCATTACGATTAACATCGCTTCTAATTTTTGTAAACCACGGTCACTTCTCCATTGCTTTTCGCCATTTCAATAGCTGCACGTTGTAAGTTCCCTTTAAATTGTTTGAGTTTATCTTCAAACATTTCTTCTAATGTGATTGCATCGGCAACCCCTCCTGCAAATCCAACAAGTACTTGATTGTCGAAAATACGACGGATTTTACGAGCGGTTCCTTTCATGATCACTTTTTCACCCATTGTTACTTGGCCGTCACCAGCCATCGCAACTTGGTTATCTTTTTTTACTGCACAAATTGTAGTCATGATTTTCCTCCATTATTCTTATTAAAGGTACTTGCATCAAATTCACTCTTCCCAGCTTTAGACCTTGGAAAATATAATTGGTAATTTTGTTGAAGAGCTTCCTTCGTCACATGCGTATAGATTTGAGTTGAACTGAGACTTACATGTCCCTAAAAGCTCTTGCACTGTTCTCATATCCGCACCGTTATTTAACAAATGGGTCGCAAACGTGTGTCTAAGCATGTGCGGGATGAATTTTAAGTGTCAGACCACTTTCTTGGATGAGTTTTTCTAAAATATAACGAACCCCGTTTGTTGTTAGTGGATCTCCTAAGTGATTTACAAATACAAAAGGAATGGTCTTTACGTTTCTTTTAGCCATCAAGATCTTTACGTCCCTTCTTCAAGATAAGGTCTCTAAAGGCTGTTCTAGCAAAAGTCTCCCAATCGGGACATAGCGTTCTTTGGATCCTTTACCGATAACCAGAATAATACTATTTTCAAGGTCTAATTGCCCAAGAGTTAAATTCGTTAACTCACTGACACGCATACCTGTAGCATATAATACTTCTACTAAAGCTTTATTTCGTTGGTCTAAAGACTGATTTCCATCAATAGAATCAATAAATTTCTCAATCTCATCTTCATAGAAAAATTCCGGGAGTCGCATTTTACCTTTCTTGTAACTAACAGAAGCAAATGGATTCGTTTCAACAACGCCTCTTTCAACAAGAAAATGATAAAATGACCGTAAACTCGAGAGGAAACGAGAAATACTCGAACGATTATAGTTCTCACGGTGTAATACCCCAAGATAAATTCGAACATCTACAACAGAGACATCATTCCATGAATTAATCGGAACTTCTGTTAAATAGTCAAAGAAATGTTGAATATCACGTTCATACGCATGAATCGTAACTGGCGAATAACGTCGTTCAACTTTTAAATACGTTAAAAAATCTTGCATTTCGTTCTTCATCGTCTTCCTCCTCTTGTTAACTTTAGCACAGAAAGTACTTTCTTACAACCGAATTGTCAAAATTTTTACGACAATTAAATCAAATTTAATATTTAGGATACGAGGGCGATCGCTCAGGACTGAAACACTGGACCGAGATGACGGAAGGAACGTGAAACGTTCCGCGTACGTCTCGGGAAGTGGACGTCAGTCCTGTGAGCCCGAGTTCAACTACAAGGATGTGAGAAAAGGCGTTCATAAAAGTTTATTAGACGTTCTTGAATCATGAGTGATGAAAAGAACGTCAATAAACAACTGCGCGTATATCAACCCGCTAATATGATTCGCACAAAAAAAGAGCACCTAGATTCTTCTAAGTGCTCTTTGTCTTTATTTTTGAACGGCTTCTTTATAATCACAGTTACTACATGCGATTTGTTTTCCATCGCGACCTTTTTTCTCTACTAAGTAGTGATCACATTTAGGACAATTGCGTCCAATTGGTTTATCCCAGGATACAAATTCACATTCAGGATAACGATCGCAGCCGTAGAATAAACGATTTTTCTTTGATTTACGCTCAATCACTTTCCCTTTACCACAAGTTGGACAAGTAATACCAATATCTTTCACGATGGCTTGAGTATGGTGACATTCTGGGAAATTACTACATGCGTAGAATTTACCAAAACGACCTAATTTAATAACCATTGGATGCCCACATTTTTCGCAGTTAAATCCAGCTGGTTCATCTTTAATTTGAACTTTCTCAATTTCGACTTCTGCCTTATCCACTTCTACTTTAAATGGTTGGTAAAACTTATCGATGACTTGTACCCACTCTTCTTTTCCTTCTTCAACAAGGTCAAGATTATCTTCCATTGAAGCAGTGAAATGAGTGTCAACAATATTTGGGAAGTATTGTTCGATGATTTGATGAACAACATATCCAAGTTCTGTTGGCTCAAACCGTTTAGAAACCAATTTAACGTAATAACGTTTTTGAATTGTTTCGATTGTTGGTGCGTAAGTTGACGGACGGCCAACACCGATTTCTTCTAAAGTTTTAATTAAAGTAGCTTCAGAATAACGTGCAGGTGGTTGCGTGAAATGTTGTTCAGGATTTAGTTTAGCTAATTGAACTTCATCCCCAACTTGCATTTCTGGAAGGACATTTCCTTTCTTCGCTTCTGCATTATCTTGATAAACCTTTTGATACCCAGCGAACTTAATCGTTGAATCATTTGCTTTAAACACATGGTTAGTTTGTTCTAAATCCACTTGTACAGTATCATAGACAGCGGCAGTCATTTGACCTTGCTACAAATCGTGACTCAAATTAAGTGTACAATTTCAATTGATCTTTCGTTAAATAACTTTGCGATTGAATCCGGTGTACGAAGAACTGAGATGACGGACGAATGGCTTCGTGCGCATCTTGAGCGCCCCTCAGCGTTGCTTTACAGCGCGTTTAGATGCCAGACAGTATTCTTACCAAACTTCTTTCTCAATGAACTCAGACGCCTCATTTTGAGCAGATGCTGAAATACGAGTTGAGTCTGTACGCATATACGTAATGAAACCAAACTGATCCACTACGTCCAAGAGATACCCCTTCATAAAGTTGTTGAGCTAGCCATCATCGTTTTACGAGTTCCTGAAGTTTAAGCGGTTTGACGCATCTTGTTTGTCAAACTACTGTTGTAAATGGTGCTGCAGGGATTGCGTCTGACGTTCTTTCTTCGTCACTTTGGTAACCTTTGAAATGGTTTCTTCTCTGAAAGTTCTGCCATATCATTTTACAGTTGCTTCTTTTCTCTAAAGCTGCTTTTCTCAGCATGTTGTACCATAGTAATTTGCTAGTAGCTTTCTTTTCTTTCTGAATTGTCCTTCAGAGTCCAGTATTCTTCTGGGACGAATAGCTTTAATTTCGTTCTCGCGTCAATAATTAATTTACAGCGATACTTTTGAACACGACCCTGCACTGAGACCTTTTTCACTTTCTTCCATAAAATGGGAGATAGTATAACCCAAGACGGTCAAATACGACGTGCTTGTTGCGCGTCCACTAAATCCATGTCAATCTTTCTAGATTCTTGAATGCTTCTTTAATTGCATCTTTTGTAATCTCATTAAATTCCACACGAATAGGTGCGTTTAAATCAAGTCCTAATAAATGAGCTAAATGCCAAGAAATAGCTTCCCTTCTCATCCGGGTCACTCGCGAGATAGGCAGCATTGCTTTTTGCTGCTTTCTTTTTGATTGATCCACCCTTCCGCGAATTGAAATGTAATGTGGTTCATAGTATGTTCTAATATCTACGCCCATTTTGCTTTTAGACGGAAATCGTAAGTCTCTTTCAACTACTTTAAAGTTTTCCTAAATAGCGTTCAATGGTTTAGCTTTGTGGACTCTGATCTGGTTTGCTTCTTCCTCTCGGACTTGGGCTGGTTATTCTCTTGGTTTTGGTTCTGTGTGGTTGGGTCAGTCATCCTCAGTGTTGGGTGGCGCATTCGATCAGATAGGCCAGTTCATAATTGCTTTAGTTGTGATCCGTTTTCAGTCTGGCTCCTCGAGTAGTCTTCTTTGGTTTGAATGATAGTTAATTTCTTCAATTTCCCAGCCTCAGTTTTGTAAGTTCGTTGAGATCAATTCGGATACCTAGTTCAGTCAGGTCTCAGCCTCAATTTCTTTGACGAGGCTACAAAATGGGACACCGGATCATGGTCCGAATCGTGGCTGTGGTTCTACCTGGAAGATATTGATTCAAAGTTAGTTATTGTAGACAATGGACTACATTGGCCGATGGACAACATTCCTCAGTGAGTCAGGCAGATGCCATTGAGTGGTGTGGGAGGCTGCACAAAGTTTGTAATTGGTCAGTGCCGCAATCATGCTAATGCAGCAATTTGCCGGTGCCCTCATTGTGGCAATGGTGAATCGGCGGTTCGAAATAAAGACCGTTTTTGCCCGATTTTGGACATCCTGAGGTTGAAAGAGATATACTTACCTCCCATTGTGTTGTTTTATAGAGCATGCTCATTAGTCGAAGGCAGTTGCTGTTGTGGGGTCAAGAGATCGTCTAAATATGCAAAGAATGTATTCATAGTTAATTCCAACCATCGTTAACGATGGTATTGTAGTTGTCAGTGGATTGGCTCGAGGTGTGGATACATTGGCTCATGAAGAGACCCTCAAGGCCAACGGGGCCACCATTGCAGTTGTTAGGTGGTTAGATGTGATTTATCCTCCAGAAAGCGCAAATCAATATGATTACTAAATAAGTGCCTCTTCC